>ENA-OPSC01000901-OPSC01000901.1-human-gut-metagenome-genome-assembly--contig:-NODE-901-length-14722-cov-3.106838_pt1 | contig 14722 bp, 9 predicted proteins | sample MGYA00241800_ERZ501891 | MGnify/ENA primary metagenome ERZ501891 (study PRJEB25962, sample SAMEA2042407) | human gut metagenome | biome: human gut; feature: human-associated habitat; material: faeces...
TGGACATATCGACGCCCGGGGTGTCGTTCATGTTGGGATGACCTTGCAGGTGGCTGCCGATATGGCGCAGCGTCTCGAGATCCTCCTTGGGGAAGAACCCACGCTCGGCGAGCACGGCGTACAGGCCCGGAGCGCAATGGCCCTTGGAGAGCACAAAACGGTCGCGATCGGCCTTGCGGGGATCGGCCGGGTCGACGTTCATTTCCTCAAAGTACAGATAGGTCATGATGTCGGCAGCGCCGAGCGAACCGCCCGGATGGCCGGACTTGGCAGCGTGCACGCCGGTGACGATGCCCTTCCTTACCTCGTTGGCAACCTTTTTGAGCTCTTCGTCGCTCATTGTGCCTTCCTTTCATCCTCATTAGACAAAATGCGCACGGCACCGAAGGTAATCCCAACACAGCCGCAATGCACGTACGTCATTCATTATGCTGGAAACTGATGGCTTTACCAGAGTTTTTATCATTATTTGAACAATTTAGCAGGCAGAACCGCTGATGAAACGGTTTATCAATGTGAACGTCTTTTGGATGGAACGCGATCGACCCTACACGCTAATGTCCTTGAATCCCTCGCCGAAGGCTTCCGTAACGTCGGCAACCGTCACGATGGCATGAGGATCGCGCTCGCGCACGATCGTCTTGAGGGTATTGAGCTCTCGACGGCTCACGATGACCATAATCACTGGCTTCTCGGCACCCGAATACATGCCAGTCGCCTTAAACTTGGTACAACCACGACCCAGGCCATACATGATATCGGCAGCGATATCAGGGAACTTGTCCGAGATGATGAGTACCATACGGCGTTTGTTGCCACCATCGACCACGGCATCGATCACGTAGCCGCTAATGACCATCGAAAGGCCTGCATATAGCGCGTTTTCGATTGAAAAGACCGGAGCCGACAGCGCGCATACGGCAACATCGATCGCCATGACGGTCGAGCCCACGGGCAGTGAGGTATTACGCGAGATGATTTGGCCAATCGTGTCCGAGCCGCCGGTGTTGGCGCCGGCGCGCAACACCATGCCGTAACCGATGCCCGTAATAATGCCGCCCCACATGGCAGGGAGCATCAGGTCCGCATCCGCCAGAGGTGCTACAAACGGGGCGAACAGATCAGTAAAGAAGCCCAGCAGCACAAAGCCCGTCGCGGTCTGCACCACGTAGAACATGCCGCCCTCGCGCATAACGACCAACAACAGCAAGGCATTCATCACGATGGTCTGGATACCGACGGGAAGCGACACGCCTCGCGTCGCGCCGACCGCCTGGATAATGGTGGCAAGGCCCGTAACGCCACCGGCAGCAAGGCCGTTGGGAATCAAAAACAGGTCGGTCGCAATAGCGGCCAGAGCGCACCCCAACATGATCTGGGGCAGATCGTGAAAGAAGTTCATCGAAAGAATGCGCTTGATGTCCAGACGATATGCCATGCTGCCTCCCTCAAAAAAGCGCACCCCATCGGATGCGCTTCGAACTTCTTCTTGTATTCGATTCTACCGATTCGCCGAACAAAAACCACCCCTGCGCAGGGTTTATTCTGGATACAAACCCGTCCAACCGTTGGGCTTGGCATCAACTTGAAGCCACCCGATGTTTTAGACCTCCGAGCCTTCTGCATCGGCGTTGCCGGTGGCCCAGCGATGGTAGCCAATAACAAACGGGTCCAGGTCACCATCGTCAAGAACGGCCTCGACATTGCTGGTCTCCACGCCCGTGCGTAGGTCCTTGACCATCTGGTACGGGTAGAGCACGTAGCTGCGAATCTGGTTGCCAAAACCAATCGTGGTCTTGGGTCCGCGAATCTCATCGAGCGCCTCGGCACGCTTCTCGAGCTCAATCTCGTACAGGCGAGCCTTGAGGATCTGCATGCACGCGGCCTTGTTCTGGATCTGGCTGCGCTCGTTTTGGCAGGTGACCACAATGCCGCTGGGAAAATGCGTCACGCGCACGGCGGAGTCAGTGGTGTTGACGCCCTGACCGCCCGGGCCGCTCGCGTGGTACACGTCCACGCGGATGTCGTCGGGACTGATTTCGATGTCGATATCATCGGGTAGCACGGGGATGACCTCGACGCCGGCAAACGTGGTCTGGCGGCGCTTCTTGTCGTCGGTGGGGCTGATGCGCACCAAGCGGTGGACGCCGGCCTCGGCGCGCAGCATGCCAAATGCGTCCTTGCCCTCGACGGTAAAGGTCGCGCGGTCGATGCCGATAACCTCGGCTGCGGGACAGTCGTTGATGGTGACCTTCCAGCCGCGACGCTGGCAGTACTTCATGTACATCTTAAAGAGCATGAAGGTCCAGTCCTGGGCCTCCAGACCACCCTGTCCGGGCTTGATGGTCACAATGGCATCGCCGTGATCGAACTCACCGGTAAACCAGCTCGAAAGCTCAAGCTCATCGATGGCACGGGCCAGGCGCTCAGCCGTGGCTGTAGCCTCCTCGCGAAGGGCGACGGCGTCGGGGTCATCCCCCATCTCCTCGGCAAGCTCCAGCGCGGCGCGGGCATCGGAAAGCTCGCCGCGCGCGGTGTCCACGGCAGCGATATCTTCCTTGGTACGCGCTATCTCCTCCATGGTGGCACGGGCGGCGTCGGCGTCATCCCAAAAGCCAGGGGCAACACTTTTGGCCTCGAGCTCGGTCACGCGCGTGCGCTTTTCGTCCAGGTGGAGATACGACTCGACCTCGTCGCCGGTCCGCGAACGCGTCCAGCTCGGCGAGCGTTACCTCTAAAGCCTCAGCCATTAACGATTCCTGCCGTGGCAGTACTTAAACTTCTTGCCGCTACCGCAGGGACACGGGTCGTTGCGGCCCACGTTGACGTACGGATCATCGCTCTCGGACTTGCGATAGGTGGTCACCTTGCCACCGTTGTTGACGGCAGCCGGTCCGCCTTGGACAGCCGTGCGGGCCTGCACCTGCGCCTGCTTGCGCAGCACCGAGTCGCCGTTATCACCATCGACCTCGGCAGGACCGGAGAAGCGCGCGCCCTCGAGCGCGGGCTCCTCCTTGTGCTCCACGGCACGCGGGGCAGCCTTGATCTCGATGCGCAGAACCGTGCGCAGGTAATCCTCATACATGGTATCGACGAGTATCTGGAACGCGCCGTAGGCCTCGGTCTTGTACTCAACCAGCGGGTCGCGCTGGCCAAAGCCGCGCAGGCCGATGCCGGTCTTGAGGTAGTCCATCTCCTGCAGGTAGTTCATCCAGCGGGTATCGATGACGCGCAGCATGACCTGGGTGTTGAGCTCGCGCATCAGGTCCTCGCCCAAGCGCTCGGCCTTCATGTTGTAGCACTTCTCTACGTAAGCCAGGACATCGGCAGCCAGGGCCTCAAAATCCTCGTCGGGGAACTTCGGCGTATCGATGTGACCGGTGAGCTCCACAACCCACTTGCGCAGGCCCTCCAGGTCGCGCTCACCATCGTGGCTGTCCTTGGTGCAGAACTCCTGCACGCAACGGTAGACGGTATCGTGCATGACCTCGGTGATGTGGTCGGTCAGGTCCTTGCCGTCCAGAATCTTATTGCGCTCGGCGTAGATGACCTGGCGCTGCTTGTTCATAACGTCGTCGTACTCAAGGACGCTCTTACGCATGGAGAAGTTGATGCTCTCGACCTTGTGCTGGGCGCTCTCGACGGCCTTGGAGATGATCTTATGCTGGATGGGCATGTCGTCACCCATGTCGGCCGTGACCATCATCTTGGAGACGCGGTCCATCTTGTCGCCGCCGAACAGGCGCATGAGGTCGTCCTCGAGCGACAGGTAGAACTGGGTCTCGCCCGGATCGCCCTGACGACCGGAGCGGCCGCGCAGCTGGTTGTCGATACGGCGGGACTCATGGCGCTCGGTGCCGATAACGGTCAGGCCGCCGGCGGCAAGCACGCGCTCGCGCTCGGCCTTGCAAGTCTCCTTGGCCTCGGCGTTAAACTGCTCGAGCTGCTCGGGCGTCACGTCCTCCATGGTCAGGCCCTCGTACTCCAGGCGCTCGCGCACCAGTTCGTCGGGGTTGCCGCCCAGCAGGATGTCGGTACCACGACCGGCCATGTTGGTGGCGATGGTCACGGCGCCGTAGCGTCCGGCCTGGGCCACGATGTGGGCCTCGCGTTCATGGTGCTTGGCGTTGAGGACCTCGTGTGCGATGCCGCGCTTGGTAAGGGCGGCGGACAGCTTCTCGGAGCTTTCGATGGAGACGGTGCCCACCAGGACCGGCTGGCCCTTGGCGTGACGACGCTCAACGTCGTCGGCGACGGCGTTGTACTTAGCCTGAATGGTGCGGTACACCAGGTCCTCGTGGTCCACGCGCTGCACGGGCTTGTTGGAGGGGATGACCTCGACAGGCAGCTTGTAGATCTCGCGGAACTCGGCATCCTCGGTAAGTGCCGTGCCGGTCATGCCGGAAAGCTTGTCATACAGACGGAAGTAGTTCTGCAGGGTGATGGTGGCGAGTGTCTGGTTCTCCTCGCGTACGAGCACACCCTCTTTGGCCTCGATGGCCTGGTGCAGGCCCTCAGAATAGCGGCGGCCCTCCATGATGCGGCCGGTGAACTCGTCGACGATCTTGACCTCGCCGTTGGTGACCACGTACTGCTTATCGCGGTGGAACATGTACTGGGCCTTCAGCGCCTGCTGCAGGTGGTTGACCAGCTGGCCGGAGAGATCGGCATAGATGTCATCGATACCCAGGCGGCGCTCGATCTTCTTAAGACCGCGCTCGGTGGCGGCGATAGTGTGCTTGGCCTCGTCCATGACGTAGTCGCCCGTGGGCTCGACGTCCTCGGTGGCGGTGAGCATGTCGTGCGACACGTCCTCGCCGCGCTCAAGGCCACGCACGGCACGCGCGAAGTCCTTGTAGGTGCTGGCGGACTTGGTGCCGGCGCCCGAGATGATGAGCGGGGTACGCGCCTCGTCGATCAGGATGGAGTCAACCTCGTCGACGATGGCGTAGTTGTGGCCGCGCTGCACACGCTGCTCGGGGCGGGTAACCATGTTATCGCGCAGGTAATCGAAACCGAACTCGGAGTTGGTGCCGTACGTGACGTCGGCCTGGTAGGCCGGACGCTTGAGCTCGAGCGGCATGTTGTTCTGGAGCAGACCGACGGTCATGCCCAGGTACTTGTAGATGCGGCCCATCCACTCGGAATCGCGCTTTGCCAGGTAATCGTTGACGGTAACGACATGCACGCCCTTGCCGGCGATAGCGTTGAGGTAGCCGGCCAAGGTGGAGACGAGCGTCTTGCCCTCGCCGGTCTTCATCTCGGCGATGTGGCCCTCGTGCAGTGCCATGGCGCCAATGAGCTGCACGTCAAAGTGGCGCATACCCATGGTGCGCTTGGAAGCCTCGCGCACGGTGGCAAAGGCCTCGGGAAGCATGTCGTCGAGCGACTCGCCGTTGGCGTAACGCTCGCGGAACTTATCGGTCTGGGCGCGGAGTTCCTCCTCGGTCATCTTCTCAAACTGGGGCTCAAGACCGTTGATCTGGTCGACGATCTTGTAGTAGCGCTTAAGGTCCTTATCGGATCCAAAGGACAGCAGCTTTGACATGAATCCCATGTGGTTTTCCTTTTTGGCCATCGCCCACGCCGTGCAGCTGCGGGCGAGTTAAACACAGATGATTGTACTTTAGCCAAACAAGGCGCGGCCTATACGGTCGAGCTCGACCGCCACGTAATAACTACGACCAACCTGCCACAATGGGACAGGTTAATTTTGGAGGGTTTATCTGGGCAAACGCCGCCTCTCCGCCATTTGATGCCATGGGGACAGGTTAGTTTGCACTAATCAAAAAGAAAAGGGCCGTGCACCCAAATGGATGCACGGCCCTCATGCCCTGAATGCGAGTGATTCCGCGGCGAGCTATTTACTCAGCAGCCTCGGTGGTCTCGGCCTCGGCAGCGGCCTCCTCGACGGGAGCCTCTGCGGGAGCCTCAGCAGCCTGCTTGGCAGCCTCCTCGGCGAACTTAGCGGCACGCTTAGCCTTCTCGGCAGCCTTAGCCTCAGCGGCGGCCTTGCGAGCGGCCTCGGCCTCAGCAGCCTTGGCGGCCTTGGCAGCCTTGGCCTCCTCGGCCTTCTTGAGCTGGGCGGCAGCGGCGCCACCGAACTTGTCGGCGAAGCGCTGGACGCGTCCACCGGTGTCGACGAACTTCTGCTGGCCGGTGTAGAACGGGTGGCACTCGTTGCAAAGCTCGACCTTCATCTCGGACACGGTAGCGTGCGTCTTGAAGGTGTTGCCGCAGGAGCACGTCACCGTGCACTCGACATACTGGGGATGGATACCCTGCTTCATGGTAGGACTCCTTATTGGTCAGGCGCTGGTTACCGATCAGCGCATAAGGCGTCTTGGTTTCCGACCAAGACAACAAACTCGGCTATGGTACCACGGCGCCGCGTGTCCCACAAAAGGTTCACGGTCTTTTCGGAACGACACGAATCTGACCCATCGAAACACATCTCCACCGTTCCTTCAACTGGGGAAACGGCGCCCCCGGGTCCCGGATGGGGCCTCGGGGGCGTTCGGCTAACTGCGGGAGCGTGCCGTCAGCTCAATATGTTCGGCTGAGATCGGAAATCAACCACCCAGTCGTTGGGGACGTTCTTAAACGACCAGTCATTCAAGAACGTCCCCAACGACTACATGAAAGCACCCCCAAGCGGATGTGCTTGAGGGCGCCTCTTGCTTGACTAGCTTTCGATATAGTCCTTGAGCTTGCTGCTGCGGCTCGGGTGGCGAAGCTTGGCCAGGGTCTTGGACTCGATCTGGCGGATGCGCTCGCGCGTGACGCCAAACTCACGACCGACTTCCTCGAGCGTACGGGGATGTCCGTCGACAAGGCCAAAGCGCAGCTCGATAACCTTGCGCTCACGATCGGCAAGCGAGTCGAGCACCTGGGTGAGCTGCTCCTGCAGCATGGAGAAGCTGGCGGCATCGGGCGGAACGATGGCCTGGGAGTCCTCGATAAAGTCGCCCAGCTGAGAATCCTCTTCCTCGCCGATGGGGGTCTCGAGCGAAACGGGCTCCTGCGAAATCTTCTGGATCTCGCGGACGCGGTCGGCACTCATGTCCATCTCGGCACCGATCTCCTCGGGAGTCGGGTCGCGGCCCAGGTCCTGAAGGAGCTGGCGCTGCACGCGGACGAGTTTGTTGATGGTCTCGACCATGTGCACGGGAATACGGATGGTACGGGCCTGGTCGGCGATAGCGCGCGTGATGGCCTGACGGATCCACCACGTGGCATACGTGGAGAACTTAAAGCCCTTCTGGTAGTCGAACTTCTCGACGGCGCGGATCAGACCGAGGTTGCCCTCCTGGATCAGGTCCAGGAACAGCATGCCGCGGCCGACATAGCGCTTAGCGATGGAGACGACCAGACGCAGATTTGCGCTGATGAGTGCCTGCTTGGCTTCGAGGCCCACGTTCTCAATGCGCGTAAGACGACGCATCTCGGCACGCGTGAGCTCGAGCTCACCAGCATCGGCAGCCTCGAGCTTCTCGGTGGCCTCGAGACCGGCCTCGATCTTCATAGCCAGATCGACCTCTTCCGAGGCGGTCAGCAGGTCGACCTTGCCGATCTCCTTGAGGTACATACGGACCGGGTCGCCGGTCAGCATCACCGTGGAGGCATCGATGCCGCGCACGCGCGAACGCGAACGGGACGTGCGCACGGTGCGCTTCTTCTTGCTCTTGGAAGAACCCATCTCGGCGTCGGCCTGACGGGCCATCTTGAGCTCGTGATCGTCGAGCGAGCCGGAATCGTGCTCGTCGTCGTCATCGAAATCGTCGGTATCGGTATCGTTATCGTCATCGTCGACGTCCATGGGAGTGTCGTCGTTACCGCTCGCGGAGATAATCTGGATGCCGCTGTTGCGCAGCGCGGAATACACCGCGGTGAGCTGCTCGTCAGAAACATCGATATCCTTCAGGGCGACCTGAATCTCGTCCTCGGTTACCGAAGTCCTGTTTGAGCCGTTGCCCATGAGCTTTGCAACGTAGGATTCCAGCCCAGTACCCGTGCTCTCAGTCTTTTTTGGCACAGATTCTCCCTTCATAGTCCACAGGACTCAATACTTTAGCACACACATTGACGTCTATACCCAAAAAGAGGACTGGATATAGGCGAGAATACGCTGGTTGACCACAACATCTAGGCTTGTTCGGTGCCTGCGGCCTCCAGGCCGATCAAACGGAACGGGTCCGCCACACCGCCGATCGACTTTTGCAGTTCGCGTTGACGCTGCGAATCTTGCGCGGCCTGAACGGTCAGCGCGCGACGGGCCTCATCATCGAGCGAACGGTCCTGGCGCAGCTTGGCCTGTGCGGCACGCATGCGGCGTTTGATGGTGTAGAGCTCGAGCGTATCGAGCATAAACACGATGTTCGTCTCGGTGGGATGCTTGCTCGTCGCCGAGATGCGCCCGGCACTCACAAGCGTTGCCGCCTCGGGACACACCGAGCGTGCCGCATCCATGCAGGCTGCAGGATCGGTTCCCGGCGGCGTTGCCAGAACGGCCCATGCGATGGACTCGTGACGTGGGTCAACCCACTCGATGGAGCAGATGCGGTCGGCATACGTGCGGAACAGGTCGGGGTAGCTCGTGAGCATCGTCAACAGCTCGCGCTCCCCTGCCAAGGACTTGCGCTCTTGATCGGTAAGAACCATCGGCGGCGCCGCAGCCGGTGCGCCCAAACCATCAGCAACAGGCACAGCGCCCATACCACCAGGCACATCGATCGGCGGAAGATCGTCGACGACCTCCACGGGCGCGGCACCGTAGGCATCGAGCGGGACGTAGTCGTACGGCTCTTCCTCGACCGGCGCCGCAACTGCCGGCGTCGCGCCCGATGCCCAAGCACCGCGGCCGGCATCGCGAGAACCCGATGCCCGACCGCCCGCGCTACCGGACCGCTCAGTCTGTGCCCGCTGGCGCTCATAGTTCTGCTCACGACGTCGTTCCGCATCCTCGCGCTTGGCGACATCGCGAAACACACGACCCGAGCTCGCGCGCACCGTCTCCAGATCCAAACCCAGCAGATCGGCAATCTGGATAAAGTACGTGTCGATCATATAGCTGTTGCGCAACGGATAGATAAGCGTCAGCGCATCTTCCAGCGCCTTAGCGCGACCGCCCGGCGTGGTGATGTCACTCGACTCCTGCAGCGAACGGTAGACAAAGTCCATAAGCGGCTCGGCAGCGGCGATGCGCTCCTGCAGCTCCTGGCCGCCGTGCGCCGTGATGAACTCCATGGGATCGTTGCCGTCGGGCAGCACCACGCAGCGCAGGTCCATCGAATCCTGCTCGATAAACTGAATCGCGCGGCGCGCGGCCTTTTGACCGGCAGCGTCGCCATCGAACATATACACAATGCGCTTGGCAAAGCGAGTGAGCGTCTTGACGTGATGCTCCGTGAGCGCAGTGCCCAGCGTGGCGACAACGTTTTTAATCCCCGCCTCCCAACAGGCGATGCAGTCGGTATAGCCCTCCACCACGATGGCGGTATCCTGCGCGACGATAAACTCCTTGGCCCAATTAAAGCCGTAGAGGTTTCGCTTTTTATGAAATACGCTCGTCTCGGCGGTATTGAGGTACTTAGGCTGGCCGTCACCCATGATGCGACCGCCAAAGGCAATGTTGTGACCCTGCTCGTCAAAGATGGGGAACATCACGCGGTCGTAGAAGCGGTCGGCGAGCTGCCCGCGCCCGCGGCTCACGGCCACGTTGGCGTCGATCATCTCCTGCGGGGTAAAACCCGCCTGGGACAGGTGCAACACCAGCGCGTTGCGGCCCGGCGCAAAGCCCAGGCAGTAGCGGCGGCAGACGTCGCCACCCATGCCGCGGCTGGCAAAGTACTCACGCGGACGGCCGTCCTTACCACGCATAAGCATGGTGTGGTAGAACTGAGCAGTCTCGGCGCACAGATCGTAGATTCTCGCACGCTTAGTACCGCGCTCGCGGCGATCTCCGGTGTCATGCAGCTCAATACCCGCGCGGTCGGCCAAATAACGGATTGACTCGGGAAAGCTCAGGTTCTCGCGCTTCATGATATAAGTGAAGACGTCGCCACCCTCGCCGCAGCCAAAGCAATGCCACACCTGCGTGGCGGGAATAATGTGGAAGGACGGCGTCTTTTCGCCATGAAAGGGGCAGCAGCCCCAAAACTCATGGCCGCGGGGCTTGAGCTCAACCGTTTCCTGCACGATGGCGACTAAATCGGACGCAGCGCGTACCTGGTCTTTTTCTTCATCGCTAATCACGGATGCTCACCCCCTGCTCACCCAAGTTGTGACGAATATCTTCGATATTACCCTCGACGGTCGCGATCAACTCATCCAGCGAATCGAACACACGCGACGGGCGCAGCCAGCGCGTAAACGCCAGCGAAACGGAGGCGCCGTACAGGTCGCCCGTATAACCAATTAAATTAGCCTCGAGATGCGCAGATGCCGCATCGTCGGCATACGTCGGCGGCAGTCCGACGTTAACAGCAGCTGGCCACACGGTGTCATCGACGAGTACCATGCCCTCATACACGCCATCGGCAGGCACCTGAATGCCATCGGACACCTGAAGATTTGCCGTGGGAAAGCCCATGCCAGAACCCTCGTGACGGCCGCGAATAACACCGCCGCGCACCATATACGGGCGGCCGAGCAACTCAGCAGCCAGCTCCACATGGCCCTGTCCGAGCTCATGACGGATACGGGTGGCGCAAATGGCCTCACCACCCTCGCAAAGCAAGTCGTGACCATACACGTCAACGCCGTGCTCGGAACCCCAGGCGCACATCTCGGCAACACTAGAAGCACCGCCACGACCCAGCCTAAAGTCGCTGCCAACGCGAATCGAGCGAATGTCAACCACGCGCGACAGCAGTGCGAGAAAACCGACATGGTCGAGTGCCGCAACCTCGGGCGTAAAGGAAACGGCCACCACCGCATCGACCCCGGTTTGAGCCAGGGCATGCAGACGGTCGGCCGTCGTCATCAATTTTTGAGCGGGCGAAGGGCTCACCACAACGTCCGGGTCCGGATCGAAGGTGACCACGACCGCCTTGCAGCCATGGGCGCAAGCATCACGGACAAGTGCCGCAATGAGCTCCTGGTGTCCACGGTGAACGCCGTCGAACACGCCGATGGCAATCGATGCGGCACCCAAGTGCTCGCACTCATCAAACGTATCGGCAGTAACGATACGAGCCTCGTCCGACTCGTCCGCAAAAAAGATACGCGCGAGCTCGCGAGCGGACAACATCATCGAACACCGCCGATAGCCTGCGGAAACACGTGTTCCATGACAAAGCGGCCACTCTCAATGCGGGCGAGCGCCTTGAGTCCCCCATCGAGCACCAACGCAAACGGCGCCTTCGAGGCATCGAAATCGGCAAGCGCACGCTCAACGGGAATGCGTCGGCCGCAGAGGAGGTCGTCGGCAAGATTGCCCGGCAAGTCAACACGCGTGGCGCCCAGGGCCGCAATGGGATCCAGGGCAAAGCCAACGGCGGACTCGGGAGAAAGCTCCTCCACCGCATGACAGGCGCCAATGGAAACAACACCGGAGGCCGTGCGGCGCAGCGCGGAAATGTGCGCGGCGCTATCGCAAGCACGGCCCAAGTCGCGAGCGAGCGCACGAATGTAGGTGCCCTTGCTCACCGAGAACGCCACGGTCCACACACACGAATCACCCTTGCCGCCCACGGCAATCAGGTCGGCGGCATAGACTTCGACGGGGCGCGGAGGTAGGTCAACCGCATTGCCTTCGCGAGCAGACTTGTAGGCGCGAACGCCATTGACCGAGATAGCCGAAAACGCCGGCGGCACCTGCATCTGCGGACCCAGAATGGCGGCCAAGTGCTCACGGGCATAGGCAGGATCGCGCAGCTCGTTGGCAACAGCCACCGTGCGGACCGCCTCGCCCTCAGCATCATCGGTATTGGTCTCGGCACCAAACGAGATGTCGGCGACGTAGCTTTTGGTATCGAGCGCGAGCATACCCAGCAGACGGGTGGCCTGACCCACGCCCACCACCATGACACCCGATGCCATGGGGTCGAGCGTGCCGGCATGGCCGACGCGTTTCATGTGCAGGGCGCCACGCACCGCCGCGACCACATCGTGGCTGGTGACGCCCTGCGGCTTGTCGATGACCAGCAGACCGGAGTTGTCAGGCTTCGTCGTCATCGTCCCAATCCTCGACCTCGACATCGTCATCATCGTCGAAGTCGTCATCATCGGGCTCGTCGTGCTTGTACGGATCGGCGTCGCCGGCGTATTGCGCGTTGGCGCGGGACTTGGCGAGTTCTTCGTCGCGCTTGTGTGCGAGCGCGAGGATGTCCTCGATCTCATGGGCCTCGCCCGGCACTTCGTCGAAGATGAATTCCAGTTGCGGGGTGAGTCGCAGTCCGGCCTTGGTGCCTACCAGGGAACGCAGGCGTCCTTTGGCCTGGTTCAGGGCCTGCTGCGCGCGGCGGCGTTCGCCCTGCTCGTGTCCTTCGTGGCCGAGCTGGGTCCAGTAGACTTTCGCGATCTGCAGATCGTTGGTGACGCGCACTTCGGTGATGGTCACGTTGGCCAGTCGCTTGTCGTGCAGCTGCGCCTCCATGGACGATGCGATCACACGCTGAATCAACGCCGCGATGCGCGCGGCGCGGGGATTGGTTCCTGCCATTGCTGTCCTTTTGGTGAAAAGTTCTTGTTGTATCACGGAACGCCCGCAGTCGTGAACCGGCTGTGGGCGTTCCTTACCTGGTTATCGATACGAAGCTCGAAGCACTCAGCTACTTACGCTCGATTTCCTGCATTTCGAAGGTCTCGATGATATCGCCGATCTCGATGTCGTTGAAGGTGCCGAGGTTGATGCCAGCCTCGTAGCCTTCCTTGACGGAGTTGACGTCGTCCTTGAAACGACGCAGCGAGGAGATCTCGAGGTCGTTGACGGTGGCGATGCCGTTGCGCAGGATACGGCACTTCGTACCACGCTTGACTTCGCCGTCCTGAACCATGACGCCGGCGATGTTGCCGAACTTGGAGGAGCGGAAGATCTCGCGGATCTCGGAGTGGGAGGTGACGACCTCTTCGTATTCCGGCTTGAGCATGCCCTTGAGGGATGCTTCGATGTCCTCGATGGCCTTGTAGATGATCGAGTAGTACTTGATCTCCACACCTTCGCGTTCGGCCAGATCCGCCACCTGGCGGTTCGGACGGACGTTGAAGCCGATGATGACGGCCTTGTCGACGGTGGCCAGGTTGACGTCGTTCTGGGTGATGGCGCCGACGCCGCGGTGGATCACCTGGATGCCGACCTCGTCGGACACCTCGATCTTCATCAAGGAATCTTCCAGAGCCTCGACGGAACCGGAGGAATCGCCCTTGATGACGATGTTGAGCATATCCACCTCGGACTTGGCGAACTGCTCCTTGAGGCTTTCGAGGGAAACGACCTTGCGGCGCTTGGCCAGCTGGGCCGCACGCTCGGTGGCCTGACGCTTCTCGGCGATCTGACGTGCGGTACGGTCGTCGGAGGCCACCAGGAACAGGTCGCCTGCGGTCGGCACGGAGGTCAGACCCAGCACCTGCACCGGGGTGGACGGACCGGCTTCCTGCATGTGGTTGCCGTTTTCGTCGAGCATGGCGCGGACACGACCGTAGGAGGTGCCGGCAACGATGGCATCGCCGATGTGGAGGGTACCGGACTGCACCAGCACGGTAGCCACGGCGCCACGGCCCTTGTCAAGTCGGGCTTCGACGGTGGCGCCACGGGCGTCCATATCCGGGTTGGCGCGCAGGTCGAGCTCGGCGTCGGCGGTGAGCAGCACCGCTTCGAGCAGCTTGTCGACGTTGGTGCCCTGCTTCGCGGAGATGTCGACGAACATGGTGTTGCCGCCGTATTCTTCCGGAACCAGACCGTATTCGGTGAGCTGGCCGCGGACCTTGTCCGGGTTGGCGCCCGGCTTATCGATCTTGTTGACGGCCACCACGATCGGCACATGCGCGGCCTGGGCGTGGTTGATGGCTTCCACGGTCTGCGGCATGACGCCGTCGTCGGCGGCGACCACGAGGATCGCGACGTCGGTGAGTTCGGCGCCACGGGCACGCATTGCGGTGAAGGCTTCGTGGCCCGGGGTATCAAGGAACGTGATCTTGCGCGGCTCGCCCTCAAGGTTGACGGTCACCTGGTATGCGCCGATGCGCTGGGTGATGCCGCCGGCTTCGCCTTCGATGACGTTGGTGCGGCGGATGGTGTCGAGCAGTCGGGTCTTACCGTGGTCGACATGGCCCATGACGGTGACGACCGGCGGACGCGGCTTCAGATCCTCATCCTCCTGCAGTTCTTCCTCATCCAAGTCGATGTCGAACTGCTGCAGCAGCTCCTTGTCTTCCTCTTCGGCGGACACGATCTTGATGTTCCAGCCGATTTCCTCGCCGAGGATCTGGAACGTGGCCTCATCCAGGGACTGGGTGGCCGTGGCCATTTCACCAAGGTGGAACAGCACGGTGACCAGCGCCGCCGGATTGACGTTGATCTTCTCGGCCAGATCGGCGAGGGACGCACCCTGACGCAGACGGACTTCCTGTCCGTTGCCGGTCGGAATGCGCACGCCGCCGATGACCGGAGCCTTCATCTCCTGGAATTCCTGACGCTTCGCCAGACGGTTCTTACGCGCCTTCGAGGACTTGCCTCCCTGACGTCCGAACGCGCCTGCAGCGCCGCCGCGGCCGCGGCCCC
>ENA-OPSC01000906-OPSC01000906.1-human-gut-metagenome-genome-assembly--contig:-NODE-906-length-14655-cov-2.861096_pt1 | contig 14655 bp, 9 predicted proteins | sample MGYA00241800_ERZ501891 | MGnify/ENA primary metagenome ERZ501891 (study PRJEB25962, sample SAMEA2042407) | human gut metagenome | biome: human gut; feature: human-associated habitat; material: faeces...
GTCTTGCGTGGATTCCCTGTGCATCTGTTACTACATACTTAAATTCTTTCATGATTCAACACTCCTGTTCTTTAAAAAATATTTAGAAAATTAATAAGTTACTACTCTGCTTTCAATGGCTTTTTGAGTAATACAATTCCCGCCATTGCTACGACAGCTCCTACAATCAATGCTATCAAAAACATCAATGGATTGTCAATAATTCCGATGACAAAAATTCCTCCATGCGGAGCTCTTGATCCGCATCCAAACATCATGGATAATGCGCCTGCTATTGCAGAACCAACCACACATGGCGGAATGATTCGAAGCGGATCAGATGCTGCAAATGGAATGGCTCCTTCTGTGATAAAAGAAAGTCCCATAATGTAGTTTGTGATACTTGTCTGCTGTTCACTCTTTGTGAAACGGTTTTTAAAAAATGTGGTGGCAAGTGCGATTGCGATCGGTGGAACCATACCTCCGATCATAACAGATGCCATAATATCAAACTGTCCACTTGCGATGGATGCCGTTCCAAATACATATGCCGCTTTGTTGAACGGTCCGCCAAAATCAATGGACATCATACCTGCAAGAACCGCTCCCAGAAGCATCTTGCTGGATTCTCCCATTCCGGAAAGGACATTATTCAGCCAGGTGTTAAATGCTCCAACCGGTGGGTTTACGATAAAGATCATAAATGCTGCCATGATCAGGATCCCAAAGAATGGATACAGAAGAACTGGTTTTGTCCCTTCCAGAGTTTTCGGAAGCTTGTCAAACAATTTCTTCAATCCGATCATCAGGTACCCTGCTGCAAATCCGGCGATCAGTGCACCGAAGAATCCGGATGAAATCCATGCGTCTTCTGCAAGAAATACAGAAGTTCCGGCTTTTGCAAGAAGTCCGCCTACAATACCAGGCATCAATGCCGGTCTGTCACCAATTGCCATTGCAATATAACCGGCAAGGATCGGGAACATCATCCCAAACGCTGTATTTCCAACGGTGTTGAAGAATTTTGCAAGTGGAGTTCCACTACCAAATGCTGCTGTACCTGCATTTGCACCGTCAACCAGAAAAGAAAGTGCGATCAGGATTCCACCACCGATTACGAACGGAAGCATATGGGATACTCCATTCATCAGGCTCTTATAAATCTTGCGTCCGATGGTATCTCCGTCAGATGACGCACCACTCTCTTCTGTTGCTCCACCCTTGCTGTGATAAACTGGAGCGTTTCCACTCAAGGCACGTTCGATCAGCTCCTGTGCTTTGTTGATTCCGTCAGATACCTTTGTACTGATCAGCGGCTTGCCGTCAAATCTTGCCATTGCGACATCCTTGTCGGCTGCAATGATGATACAGTCACAGGCAGCGATTTCTTCCGGTGTCAGTACGTTCTTGGCACCACCAGATCCGTTTGTTTCTACCTTGATGGTAACTCCCATTTCTTTCGCTTTCTTTTCCAGACCTTCCGCCGCCATGTAAGTATGGGCGATACCGGTCGGGCATGCGGTAACTGCGAGGATCTGATACGGTTTTGCAGATGCATCCGCCGGAGCTTCTGCTTTTTCTTCTGCTTCTTCCGGGAATTTTTCTTTCTCGGCTGCATCAACATAAGCAAGAAATTCATCAACATCCTTTGCATGAAGCAGCTTGTTTCTGAAATCCTCATCCATCAGAAGCATGGACAGACGACTGAGTACTTCCAGATGTACATTGTCCTCTGTATTCGGTGCTGCGATCAGGAAAATAAGGTATACCGGTTCTCCGTCCAGAGAATCATAATCTACACCCTCCGGAAGTACCATGGCTGCAAGTCCCGGTGCGCTTACCGCTTCAGTCTTGCCATGCGGGATTGCAATGCCTTCACCAATTCCTGTAGTTCCTTCTTCTTCTCGTTTAAAGACGGTTTCACGATAGGTGTCAATGTCATTGATGTTCCCGCCTTCTGCCATCAGATCGACCATTTCACGGATGACCTGCTCTTTGGAGTCTGCCTTGCCATCGAGGCAAATACTTTGCTTTTTGAGTAAGTCTGTAATCTTCATCTTGTCATTCCTCCCATTTGATTTTATATATGATACACTTCTGCCGGTTCTCCAAGAAGTGCAACAATCTCATCTCTTGTAGCGAGCCACGAACAGAATGCCGAAGCGCTTCCTGCCGCCACACCCAGGCGGAATGCTTTTTCCATATCTTTTGTATTCAGATATCCGGTAATAAATCCTGCCACCATAGAATCACCTGCGCCAACAGAATTGACAACCTTTCCTTTCGGAGGCATGGTTTCATAGACTTTTCCATCCTTTGTCACAAGGATCGCTCCGTCACCTGCCATGGATACCAGTACATGCTGTGCTCCAAGTGCCTGTAACTTCTTCGCATAAATGGTGATGTCTTCTTTTCTCTTCAGTTCTACGTTAAACATCTCACCTAACTCATGGTTGTTCGGCTTGATCAGGAACGGATGATATTTCATAACTTTTAAAAGAAGATCCTTGGTTGCATCCACTACAAAACGGATTTCTTTTCCAGAAAGTCTCTCCAGGATTCTCTCATAAATATCTTCCGGCAGAGTATTCGGAATACTTCCTGCAAGGATCAGTACATCGCCTTCTTCCAGCTTATCCAGCTTTTCATATAATGCCTGGATTGCTTCTTCTGTGATAACCGGTCCCTGTCCGTTGATCTCAGTCTCAGTTCCTGCATTGATCTTTACATTGATTCGGCTATTACCTTCTTTTAACGGGATAAAATCTGTCTCACATCCGAACTCTTCCAGCATCTTTTCCAGTACATCTCCGGTAAATCCTGCCTTGAATCCAAGCGCTTTGCTCTTAAGTCCCAGATTGGAAAGGATCACAGATACGTTGTTTCCTTTTCCTCCCGGATAGATATGTTCGCTTGTTGTCCGGTTGATCTCTCCCGGGATCAGCTGATCTGCCTGTACCACATAGTCCAAAGACGGGTTAAATGTCACTGTGTAAATCATTATTTTGCAACCTCCACAATATTTTTATATTTGTTAAATGTAGCATCCTTAAGCTTTGTTGTAATGATGTCCACTGCATCCAGTTCTGAAAATGTTACCGGTGCTACCTGACCGAATTTGGTTGAATCTGCAAGGATGTAAGCCTTTGCGCTTCTTAAGATTGCCATCTCTTTGATCGCAGCCTCCCGGATATCCGGTGTGGTGCATCCACTCTCTATATGAATCCCATTGGTTCCGAAAAATCCTTTTGTGAAATGGTATCTTCCCAGGGTTTTCATTGCTTCCTCTCCGACCAGTGCCAGCGTTGCTTCTTTTAATTCCCCACCGATCAGATAAACTATACATCCTTTCTGTGTCAGCTTCTTCGCATGCATGATTCCGTTTGTCACATACACAGCGTCCTGCTCTGTCAGGAAATCAATCAGGAAATCCGTGGTCGTTCCGGCATCGATATAAACAAAATCATCTTTTTCAATCAGAGATGATGCATACTTTCCGATCTGCACCTTTTCATCAATGTTCAGATCCTGTCTGACTGCAACAGATTCGTCTCTGGTGTACTGCGCCATATTGACTGCGGTTGCACCACCATGTACCTTGATCAGCTTTCCTTTTTTATGAAGTGTTGTCAGATCTCTTCGTATCGTTGACTCTGACATATCCAGAAGCTCGGTCAGTTCCTGAACAGTGATTGTCTTGTGTTCATTCACTAATTTCAGAATTTCACTGAATCTTTCTTCTGCAAGCACTTATCTCACCTCCATTTCGACTGGTTATGACTGATTTATTCAATTGTATTTTATATTTCAGTCATTTTCAATCATTTGTTTTCTTTTTCATTCATCTTTAGATCTAATATATCGCCTTTTTCAGTCAAAGTCAATCATTTTCAGCCATAAATAACTACCAAAAAAATAGGGATGATTTTGTGCATTTTTATGGGTGTGGAATCGGTGGTGCCAGAGTTCCGACTTGTGTTTCATCTCCATTTCACTCAACGGAATTGGAAATGGATATAGTCAGAACGGAACTCTGCTTCTACGTTACTGGCAAAATGCAGCAAAAGGCTTTGTTCAACCTAACCAAATGCAAATTTATACTTTTCTCTTATATGCAAAAAAGCCAAAGCACTTTTTTAAGTTATATTGAATGATAACTTATCTTTAAGTACTTTGACTTTTTATTTAGGCAAAATCAAACAGGGATAACTGATTGGTCTCCGGGAGGTCGCCCAGCAAACCCATATCTGCCATCAAGTCAACCAATGTCTTGCTGACTTTTGTTCTCTGACGGAAATCATCTTTAGAGAGGTATGGTCCGTCTTTAGCGGCAATTTCCATAGCCTCGGCGGCTTTATCGCCCATGCCGTCAATGGTGTTGAACGGTGGAAGGAGCTTGTCGCCGACGATCTGGAACTTGGATGCTTTGGATTTGTAGATATCGATCGGTAAAAAATCAAATCCTCTGGCATACATTTCCAGTACATTTTTCATATCTTTTAAGGTATCCTGATCTTTTTTACTGAGCTGATTGAGTTCTGCTCTTCTTTTATATTCTTTCATATGGTAGAGAAGTTTTTCTTTTCCCTGTCCCATCAGTTCGTAAGAGAATGCAGATGCACGGATTCCGAAGTATGCCGCATAATAGGCAAGCGGATAATTGATTTTGCAGTAGGCAATCCGGTATGCCATCATGACATAAGCTGCAGCATGGGCTTTCGGGAACATGTATTTGATCCGCTCACAGGACCAGATATACCATTCCGGCACGTCATGCTCCAGCATATCTTTTTTAAACTGTGACCACTCTTTACATTTTCCTTTTGCAACGGTTCCTTTACGCACACGTTCCATGATTGTGAAGGATTCTTCACTTTCAACACCTTTGTTGATCAGATAAGTCATGATATCATCACGGGTACAGATTGCCGTGGAAATGGTTGCCTTTCCTTCTTCAATCAGGGTCTGTGCATTGTTCAGCCACACATCTGTTCCATGAGACAGACCTGAAATACGGATCAGGTCCGAAAGCGTCTTTGGCTTGGTATCAATTACCATCTGGATAACAAAATCTGTACCAAACTCCGGAACTCCCAGACAACCAAGCGGACATCCGTCAATGTCCTCCGGTGTGATACCGAGCACCTCTGTTCCTGCAAAAAGTCCCATTACACCTGGATCATCCAATGGAATATCAGTCGCTTTAAATACATTATTCACTCCATCGTATTTATTGTCCATCGCATCGGAATTGATCAGCTCTTCCAGCGTTTTGATCATGGTCGGATCATCGTGTCCGAGAATATCCAGTTTCAAAAGGTTGTGGTCGATGGAATGATAATCAAAATGAGTGGTGATAATATCGGTCGTCATATCATTTGCCGGATGCTGAATTGGAGTGAAAGAGTTAATGTCCTCTCCATGCGGAAGAACTACGATTCCCCCCGGATGCTGTCCGGTACTTCGGCGGATTCCGGTACAGCCAGCTACGATACGATCGATCTCGCAGTTTCGCTTACGGTCACCACGCTCCTCATAATAGTTCTTCACATATCCATAAGCCGTCTTTTCTGCAAGTGCGGCAATGGTTCCGGCACGGAAGGTCTGACCTTTTCCGAAAATAACCTCCGTATACTTATGCGCTTTACTCTGATAATCTCCGGAGAAGTTCAGGTCGATATCCGGCTCTTTGTTTCCCTTGAATCCAAGGAAAGTCTCAAATGGAATGTCAAATCCGTCTTTGACCAGCTTCTTTCCACAGACCGGACAGTTCTTATCCGGCATATCGTGTCCACAGCCACCCACATATTTTTTCACTTCTTCCGAATCAAAATCACTATAGTGACAATTGCTGCAATAGTAATGTGGAACCAGAGGATTGACCTCCGTGATTCCTGCCATAGTTGCAACGAATGAAGATCCTACCGAACCACGGGATCCTACCAGGTAACCATCCTCGTTGGATTTCCATACCAGCTTCTGCGCAATGATATACATAACCGCAAATCCATTGGAAATGATGGAATTCAGTTCTCTTTCCAGTCGTTCATGTACAATCTCCGGAAGGGGATCCCCGTACATAGAATGGGCTTTATTATAACAGATATCTCGCAGCATCTGGTCGGAATTCTCAATAACCGGAGGACACTTATCCGGGCGGACCGGAGAAATCTTCTCGATCATATCCGCGATCAGATTGGTGTTCCTGATCACAACTTCATACGCTTTTTCCGAACCAAGGTAGGCAAATTCATCCAGCATTTCCTCCGTTGTACGAAGGTATAGTGGTGCCTGCTTATCGGCATCTCCAAATCCTTTTCCTGCCATGATGATCCGGCGGTATACCTCATCTTCCGGATCCATGAAATGTACGTCACAGGTTCCCACGACCGGTTTGTGGAACTGCTCCCCAAGATGCACAATCTTCCGGTTCAGATCCATGATATCTTCCATAGAATTGACCGAAGTTACTTTGTCACTCTCTACCATGAATGCATTGTTTCCAAGCGGCTGAATTTCCAGATAGTCATAAAAATCCACGATCTTCGCGATCGTCTCATCCGGCTTTCCATCCAGAAGTGCACGGTAAAGCTCTCCGGCTTCGCAGGCACTTCCCACGATCAGACCTTCCCGGTGCTCATTTAGCACACTTTTCGGGATACGGGGTCTGCGGTTATAATAAACCAGATGGGATGCAGAAACAAGCTGATACAAATTCACACGACCAATGTCATTTCTTGCAAGAATAATGACATGATAAGTCGGAAGCTTTTTAATAGAATCCGGGTTCAGATCCCCAAATTCATTAACTTTTGCAAGCGTTGTCAGTTCCCGTTCTTTGAGCATCTGCACAAATTTCACAAAGATTTCTGCTGTGCAGCCTGCATCATCAACTGCGCGGTGATGATTCTCCAGGGAAATATTTAAAGCTTTTGCAACGGTATCCAGCTTGAAACGGTTCAGTGCCGGAAGAAGGACACGGGCAAGTGCAACGGTATCTACATAAGTAAAATCAGCCTCAATCTTCTGCCTTTTGCAGTTCTGCTCGATAAATCCCACATCAAAAGAAGCATTATGCGCCACCAGAACCGCATCGCCAATAAATTCTATAAACTGCGGCAAGATTGTCTCAATATCCAGCGAACCGATGACCATCTCATCGGTGATGCCGGTAAGTTCCGTGATACGGAACGGGATCGGACGTTTCGGATTGACAAAGGTACTGAACTTATCTGTGATCTTCCCGTCTTCCACTTTTACCGCGCCAATCTCGATGATCCGGTCAGTCACAGCGGAAAAACCGGTTGTCTCGATATCGAATACCACGTAAGTGCCTTCCAGGTCCTGTCCCTTTTCGTTCTCTGCGATCTTAGTCAGATCATCTACCAGATATCCTTCCACTCCATAAATAACTTTAAATGGATCATCCTTATCCAGATCCTCGATCACATGATTGGCATCGGTAAACCCCTGCACCACACCATGATCGGTGATCGCAATTGCCGGGTGCCCCCAGTCATGTGCTCGCTTTACCAGATCTTTTGCCTCGGAAACACCATCCATATCGCTCATCTTGGTATGGCAGTGAAGCTCCACGCGTTTTTCCGGATACTTGTCTTTTCTTGTTACACGGAAATCCGAAGTTTTGCGGATTCCGGTTACAGAACCAATGGTCAGCTCTCCATCAAATTTATCAATCGTCGTAACTCCTTTGATTTTCAGAAATACACCTTTTTTAATCTCCGCAAGCAGATCCGGGAGCTGGTCATTGCGGGTAAACATCTTGACCATGATCGTGTCGGTAAAGTCGGTCACGGCAAACATGACGATTGTCTTTTCGTTCCGGATCTCACGGGTATCAAAGCTGATCACCTGTCCCCGGAAAGTAATCTCACCCATCTCTCCGGTAACTGTCTTCAGCTCGATCGGCATATCGTCAAAGTCCCGTCCATAGATTACGTTCGGGTCATCGGAGCGCTTGAGCGGATAATCCCGACGCACAAAGCTTCCCTTGCCACTTTTGAACCCACTGGACTTTCCTGCAAATTCCTGTTTTTTCGGAGTCTCCGGTTTCTTCTGTTCCTGTTTATTCTGCGTACTTGATGCATCTGCTTCTTTAGCGGCATCTTCTGCTTTTTCCGCTTTCTTCTTTGATACGCCTTCCGTTTCTTTTGCTTTTGCCGCCTCTTCCGTGGCATGCTGTGCCTGCAGCTTCTGATTCCTTTCCCTGATCGCATCTACTTCCTGTTGAAGCTGCATTTCATTGAATTTCTTGTATTTGCTCTCTCCTACTTCTTCATAATCAATTTCTACATCCACCGGCACGTGGAAACGGTTCTCAAAGACGTCCTTCAGATAGCTGGTGATCTCGCTGGTCTTTCCCTCTGCAACAATCGTGTCCGCCATAGTCAGACACATAGTACGCTCCCCTTCGAAGCGGCACTTTGCCTTCTGGAACATATTTTTCTCCAGCACACTTTTCTGCTCCAGCTCAAAAAGAATACTCTCCTTGTAGGCATGCATCAGGTTCTCCGGCGTATACTGCTCGGAAAGCCGGTATTCCTCGATGATCGTCACCGGAATATTTCCCTGCGAAAACAGCTGTTCCTCAATCTGGTTCTCCACATAACATACCGTTTTCTTCGGGATCAGATGGGTACTGTAAATATAAACCTTGATATGATTTCTGGCTGAAGTGGAGGTGATTTTCGTCACCTCCACCTTTTCAAACAACATATGGCTGTCGTTATCGATATTCAATGTTGGAAACACATCAAAAAATAGCTTTGTCATCTTCTATTCGCCCCAATGTTCCAGTTCATTACGAAGTGCATCTAAAAGCTCATCCTCTTTTACCTTACGGATGATCTCTCCTTTTTTGATCAGAAGTCCTTCCCCAATTCCCCCTGCGATTCCAAGATCAGCCTCTCTTGCTTCTCCAGGACCATTTACCACGCATCCCATCACTGCAACCTTGATATCAAGTGGATATTCAGCAACCATCGTCTCTACTTTATTGGCAAGTCCGATCAGATCGATCTTGGTACGTCCACAGGTCGGGCAGGATACGACTTCAATTCCACCTTTTCTAAGTCCCAGTGCTTTCAGGATCAGTTTTGCACTCTTGATCTCTTCTAATGGATCCCCTGTCAGCGATACACGAATCGTATCTCCGATTCCCTGATAAAGGATGATTCCAAGTCCTACTGAAGATTTAATATTGCCTGAAAGCAGCGTCCCGGACTCGGTGATTCCCACATGCAACGGATACGGGCATTTCTTTGCGATCAGCTCATGCGCTTTTACACACATCATGACATCTGAAGACTTAATACTGACCACCAGATTGTCATAGCCCATGTTCTCAATCATGTGTACCTTGTCAAGTGCACTTTCCACGATTCCCTCTGCAGTCACACCACCATATTTTTCCAGAAGGTTCTTCTCCAGCGAACCACTGTTCACCCCGACACGGATCGGAATCTCGTATTCTTTTGCTTTCTCCACAACCGCACGGACTCTGTCCTCACTTCCGATATTCCCCGGATTGATACGGATTTTATCTGCACCGTTTTCAATTGCAGCAATCGCAAGACGATAATCAAAATGTATATCTGCAACCAGTGGAATATGGATCTGTTTCTTAATCTCTTGTAAAGCCTGTGCTGCTTCCATATTCGGAACTGCACAGCGGATAATCTCGCATCCTGCCTTTTCCAGAGCAAGAATCTGTGCAACTGTAGATTCCACGTCCTCTGTCTTTGTATTTGTCATGGACTGGATCGCTACCGGATTGCCTCCACCGATCTTTCTTCCTCCGATATTTATTACTTTTGTATCCTTCCTTGTCATCTGATTTTAACCTCCTGTTCTCACACAAAACCCTCTGTCCGCGGACTTTCATGCCCACAGAGAGAGGGTTCTCTTTATTTGCCTGCTTTTTCAAAAATCATCTGGTCTCCATAATCCCACTCGGTAAGTGTAAGCTTGGTTCCGTCCACACTGTAATTGAATGTAGTAAGTACAGAATTGATCGCCTGCTCTACTTCCGTTGCAGTTACATTATCACCAAGTTCTTTCGCTGTCTCATCCAGCTCTTCCTGCTTTACAGTAAATGTAATCTGCTTTGCCTTGATATCCAGTGTATATCCAAGCTCCACCTCCACATCCTTACCATCGATCAGGTTCTTCCAGTCAAGCTCTGCCTCATTATGATCATCTACTTCCAGTATCATATCACTCTCATCATGTTTCCACTTTCCTTCCAGCGGATTTCCGAAAAATCCCTGGTAAATGAAATATCCAGCCACGATAATGATCAGAACGGTCGTAATTCCTGTCACATAGTTCCACACACGGCTTCTTTTATCTTCATCATTCTTTGCAATAATCATAGAATCAAGCCCTCCACATCATGTCAATCTTATAATTCATTATACGGGTTTTAACTTTCACTGTCAACGGGGACTGCAAAGAAGAAGATTCAATGTGACTGACGCCATAAAAATCTTATATTCAATTACTGAATATGCGGAAATACCGGTTTGAGTGCCGGATAAATCTGACGGAACTCCTGGTATCTCTTTTCGTATTTTTCAACCAGTTCTGCTTCCGGTTCTACGGTATCTACAATCTTAACCAGCTTGTCAGCTGCTGCTTCTACGCTTTCGTATTCGCCGCATCCGACTGCTGCAAGGATTGCACCTCCAAGTGCCGGTCCTTCTTCGCTCTCGATGATATCCACTTTCAGGTTCATGATATTGGCGATCATCTTTCTCCAAAGAGGACTCTTTGCTCCACCACCGCAGATCTTGGTACGTTCAATCTTGATTCCAAGGCTTTTTGCAACTTCAAGGGAATCACGGAGTGCAAATACAACTCCTTCCAGTACTGCCTGCATCATATCTGCTCTTGTGGTATCCATCGTCATACCGGTAAAGGTAGCTCTTGCATATGGATCATTGTGCGGTGATCTTTCTCCCATCAGGTATGGCAGATAGAATACATGGTTCTCACCAAGCTTTGTGATATCCTTCTGCTCTGCTGCGAAATCATCCGTGTGAAGAATCTCTTCTGCCCACCATTTATTGCAGGATGCAGCACTTAACATGCATCCCATCAGATGATAATGACCGTCTGCATGTGCAAAAGAATGCAGAGCATTGTTCTTATCCACGCCGAAGTTTGCACTGGAAATAAAGATGGTTCCGGATGTTCCAAGAGAAATGTTGCATCTTCCGTCACCAACTGTTCCTGTTCCGACAGCTGCAGCTGCATTATCGCCTGCTCCTGCAATAATTTTTACATTTTCAGAAAGTCCGAGTTCTGCTGCTACTTCCGGCTTCAGACTTCCTACGACTTCGTAACTTTCATAAAGCTTCGGAAGCTGTTCTTCTGTTACGCCGCAGATGTCCATCATTTCTTTAGACCAGCATTTGTGTTCTACATCCATCAGAAGCATGCCGGATGCATCCGAATAATCAGAGCAGAAGCTTCCTGACAGGCAGTATGCCAGATAATCTTTTGGAAGCATGATCTTTGTGATCTTTGCAAAATTCTCCGGCTCATTTTTCTTTACCCACAGGATCTTCGGTGCGGTAAATCCAGTAAATGCAATGTTTGCTGTGTATTTAGAAAGCGTTTCTTTTCCGATCTCGTTATTCAGATAATCCGTCTCTTCTGTGGTACGTCCATCGTTCCAGAGAATTGCCGGACGGATGACCTGGTCGTCTTTATCCAGAATGACCAGTCCGTGCATCTGTCCACCAAAGCTGATTCCTGCAACCTGGCTCTTATCACACTCAGAAGTCAGTTCTTTGATGCCTTCTACGGACTGGGTAAACCAGTCTTCCGGATGCTGTTCTGACCAGCCCGGATGTGGGAAGTATAATGGGTATTCTTTTGAAACAATTTTTTTGATGTCGCCTTTTTCATCCATTAACAGAAGTTTTACTGCGGATGTTCCAAGGTCTACGCCTATATAGAGCATGATATACCTCCTTGTTAGGGTTTTTATATCAACCTGACGGATTCGAGGGATTGTGACCAGATTATAGAAAATAAATATTGCATCTTCCAATCGGCAAAGCATTCCGATGAGCCTCTTAGGGCGGAAATTGTATCAGCAATGGCTTCCACAATTTCTGAGTCTCATCTTCATTGCCTCAAATGGAATCTGCCATATTTATTTTCTATAATCTGGTCCTCAAGACATTGAACCGCCTGCTTGAAACATAAATCCTGTTTTTAATTCATGTTTCTTTGTACTATAAAGGGGCGGGGTCATTCAACCGCCCCTTATATGATTGTGTATAGTTTTAATTAGCCCCAAGGATTTTCTGTTGGGTAACGTACACCTTTTGGCTGGTTGTAGCCGATTTCGTCTACCGGTACTCCGATGTATTTGAATACTTCGTAAAGTGCTTTTCCGTAATGTCCGAATGCTACGGCTCCGTGATGCGGGAAGTTCTTTTCGATCAGTACATGACGATAGAATCTGCCCATTTCCGGAATTGCGAAGATTCCGATTGCTCCGAAGGAACGTGTTGCTACCGGAAGGACTTCACCGTGTGCAATGTAAGCTCTCAGTACATTGTCTGATGTGCTCTGCAGACGGAAGAACGTGATATCTCCAGGTTTGATGTCTCCTTCAAGTGTTCCCTGTGTTACTTCAATCGGAAGAGATCTTGCCATGATCATCTGGTATTTCATTTCGCAGAATGAAAGTTTGGATGATGCAGTATTTCCACAGTGGAATCCCATGAATGTATCTTTCAGAGTGTAATCGAATTTGCCCTTAATGTCTTCTTCATAAAGGTCGGCCGGTACAGAGTTGTTAATATCAAGGAGTGTTACAGTGTCTTCACTTACAACTGTTCCGATGAATTCGCTAAGTGCTCCATAGATATCTACTTCGCAGGATACCGGAATTCCCTGTGCTGTCAGACGGCTGTTGACATAGCATGGTACAAATCCGAACTGTGTCTGGAATGCAGGCCAGCATTTGCTTGTGAGTGCTACGTATTTACGATATCCTTTGTGTTCTTCTACCCAGTCTTTTAATGTAATTTCATACTGTGCAAGTTTTGGAAGAATCTCCGGTTTCTTGTTTCCGGCTCCAAGTTCTTCTTCCATTTCTTTTACGATTGCAGGAATTCTTTCATCTCCGGCATGCTTATTAAATGCCTCGAAAAGATCCAGCTCAGAGTTTTCTTCAATCTCTACTCCGATATTGTAAAGCTGCTTGATTGGTGCATTACATGCAAGGAAGTTCATCGGTCTTGGTCCGAAGCTGATAATCTTCAAATTCTGAAGTCCTACAACAGCTCTTGCAATTGGAAGGAACTCATGGATCATATCTGCACACTCTTTGGCATCTCCAACCGGATATTCCGGGATATATGCTTTGATGTTACGAAGCTGTAAATTATAGCTTGCATTTAACATTCCGCAATATGCATCTCCACGTCCATCTAATAAGTTATCTCCGCTTTCTTCAGCTGCTGCTACGAACATCTTCGGTCCATCAAAATGTTTTGCAAGTAATGTCTCAGAAATCTCTGGTCCGAAGTTTCCAAGATATACGCAGAGTGCATTACATCCTGCTTTCTTGATATCTTCCAGTGCCTGTACCATGTGGATTTCGCTTTCTACAATACAAATCGGACATTCATAGATCCCTTCTGTTCCGTATTTTTCTGTGTATGCTTTCATCAGATTCTTTCTTCTGTTAACAGAAAGACTTTCCGGGAAACAATCTCTGCTGACTGCTACTACTCCAATTTTTACTTCTGGCATATTGTTCATTGTGTGATTCCTCCTAAATATTTTATTTATAATTATTCTAACGGGTTTTCGTCCCGCTTTATTTCATCTGTAATACTTTTGCCGTTACACTGTTACATTGACTCCGCAAAGGCCGTTAAATGCGCCTTCGATCTCAGCTTCCTCATGTGCGATCAGCCATTTATTCTTTGCGGTAAGTAATCCATCTTCCGGCATCTTTCCTTCTGCTTTTTTGGCTTCCTCAATTGTCTTTTTCTGCACTTCTGTCAGTTCTGTATTCGTATCTTTCGGAAGTACAGCATCCAAGCAAAAGAATCAGATCATCTACGGCAATATCAAGCTCTGAGGAGCGGTGATATTCTACTGCATTTAATTTTTTATTATTACCGTTGCAGTATCCGATCTGGATCTCCAGTCCGCCGTAAGCACGTTCTTTCATCTCATCTGCAATCTTCAGACCTTCCAGTTCTTCAATCGATGGTTCATAGATTACTTCATCCAGTGGAAGTGGTGCATGCTCCATTGCTTTCAGAAGATCGGTCATATCATATCCTTCCAGAACTTTTCCGTAGGTCTTAAATTCCGCATCTGTTACTTTCAGAATCTCCATTTGATTTTCTCCGTGCATTTGTCGTTCTCTTATTTACAATGTCATTATATCAACCTGATTTTGTACTTACCACCTATAAATTAACCTGATTATGGCGATTTCTTATCTTTTTTCTGTCATTACAACTTACACCACTAAAATACCTTTAATTCTTTTTCCGATATTCACTCGGCAATACTCCATACTGCTCCTTGAATACCCTCGCAAATGCCTTACTTCCCGCAAATCCATTTTTTTCCGCAACCATACCGATCGAAAGATCCGTATTCATCAGATCATTA
>ENA-OPSC01000913-OPSC01000913.1-human-gut-metagenome-genome-assembly--contig:-NODE-913-length-14572-cov-2.126886_pt1 | contig 14572 bp, 12 predicted proteins | sample MGYA00241800_ERZ501891 | MGnify/ENA primary metagenome ERZ501891 (study PRJEB25962, sample SAMEA2042407) | human gut metagenome | biome: human gut; feature: human-associated habitat; material: faeces...
CGGTCGCGGGTACGGCGCAGACGAAGCGTCAGCTTGTCGAGAGCCAAATCGAGCGCGCTGAACTCGTCGGCGCTGGAGGCTTCGGCACGCACCACGGTACGACCTGCGATGACGGTGATCTCAACGCGCTTGGCGGTGTCGGCCTGACGCGGATTGCCCTCGTGGGACAGCACAATCTGGACACGCTGCGCATCCGGGGCGATAGCGGTCACACGATTCATCTTGCTTTCGACAACGTCACGGAACCTTTGCTTGATCTGCGTATGACGTCCGGTAACGACGATTTCCATGTGGACCTCCCTAGACTCAAGCGGTGTTAACCGCTATATACGGACCAACCAGCTGCATCGCTGCTTGGTAGTCATCATTGTATCCATAAGATTGGTGATTTGCTGGAAAACTCCCCGAGAAAACAAAAGTTTTTTTACGCTTTGCTTTCGACGATTCTCTTGCTATAGTTGTGCGTTTGAGACCTCTTGATGGCCGCGACCGATTTTGTCGGTTGAGGAACTTCCGGGCTCCATAGAGCACGATGGCGGATAACGTCCGCCCAGGGCGACCTGAGAGATAGCGCAGCAGAGAATAGACCGCCTTACCGGTTTCGGCCGGTGGGTAAGGGTGAAACGGCGGTGTAAGAGACCACCGGGCCGCTGGTGACAGTTGGCCGCATGGCAAGCCTCATCGGGAGCAAGGCCAAGCAGAAGGCGTTCGAGGACTGCTCGTCCGAAGCCTTCGGGTAGGCTGCTAGAGCCTGACGGCAACGCCAGGTCGAGATGGATGGCCATCCGTGCCGTTGGCACGACAGAACCCGGGGTATAAGAGGTCTCACTCTCCACTCTTTATGTTTTGAGGATTTCTTTACACCAGCCTCTTTATGAAACTGACGTCACGCCCTTGGTCAACGGTCGCCGTCAATCAAACAGTTCCTGTGCGATTTGGCGCAGAATCTCAGGATTATGGCCTTTTCTGCCGCCCGCGCTCCAGAAGCGGCGCCTACGTGCATCGCGTTCCAGACCGGCGGTTTTTCTCGCGGTTCTACGGCCTAATTCCCATGCGGCTTCAGTAAACACGCCGTAGGATTCCGCCTCATCACAAACCTGTTGGGCCAGCCTACGGTCGACGCCTTTCCGTGTAAGCTCAGCGACCGCGCCCCTACATCCCATAAGACGGGTCGCACAGTAGCGCACCGCGGATTGCGCGTAGGCTTCATCGTCAATCAGTTGAACCCTTGTCAGTCTTTCGATGACGTCGTCAACCACTTCAGAGGTATAGCCCTTACCAATCAGGCGCTCACGCAGTGCGCCGGAAGGTCGAGGCGCAGCGTCCAGCAATCGCAATGCGGCTTCCCTGCATGCGTCAAGATCATTTGGATCCTTTGCGGCAGTAGAATCGCCGTTCCCGACACGCCCAGCGTGTCGCGCGTGTCGTGGCGTTTTCGTCGCATTTGCGCTTCCAGCGAACAAACTGGAACGGTCAGGTTTCGTTCGACGGTTCCACCTCTGAACGTTCGTGCGTTCTGGATCCTCTGAAGAAAGGGCAAGGCCCCCAGTATCGGCCGACGCCGGCTGAAGGCCCTGTTCCTTAAGGAAACGTTCGGCGCTGATCATATGTCAGGCTTTGGCGGCTTTTGAAGTTTTGGACGTCTTACCATCATCCGGCGCGCCCGCGGCGTCCTCCGCCCCATCGTCCTCGGCGAACTGGTCGGTAGGTTTGATCAGACCGAATGCCGCCTTGACCTTGTTCTCGATTTCCTCTGTGAGTTCCGGATTGTCCTTGAGGAACTGACGCACGTTTTCGCGTCCTTGCCCCAGCTGGTCGCCCTCATAGGTGAACCACGAGCCAGACTTTTTGACGACGTTGGCCTGCAACGCCATATCAAGCACGGAACCTTCCTTGGAGATGCCCTCGCCGTACAGCACATCGAATTCGGCGGTCTTGAACGGCGGAGCCATCTTGTTCTTAACAACCTTGACCTTGGTACGGTTGCCGACAGCCTCATCACCGTTCTTAATGGTCTGGATACGGCGGATGTCCATACGTACGGACGCGTAGAACTTCAATGCCTTGCCGCCGGTGGTGGTCTCCGGATTACCGAAGAACACGCCAATTTTCTCACGCAACTGGTTGATGAAGATGGCGGTGGTACCGGCTTGCGCCAGCGCACCGGTCATCTTACGCACCGCCTGACTCATCAGGCGCGCCTGCAGGCCGACATGGCTGTCTCCCATCTCGCCTTCGATTTCCGCTTTCGGCACCAAGGCCGCGACGGAATCGATGACAATCACGTCAAGCGCGCCGGAACGAATCAGCATGTCGGCGATTTCCAATGCCTGCTCGCCATTGTCCGGCTGAGAGACGATCAACGAATCGGTGTCGACGCCCAGCTTACGGGCATAGACCGGATCGAGCGCATGCTCGGCATCGATGAATGCGGCCACACCGCCGGTCTTCTGGGCATTGGCCACCACATGCAGCGCCAATGTGGTCTTACCAGAGGATTCCGGTCCGTAAATCTCCACAATACGGCCTTTAGGCAGGCCGCCGATGCCTAATGCCATATCCAAAGCCAAGGATCCGGTCGGAATGACCTCGACATCCTGTTCCGGGCGGTCGCCAAGTCTCATGGCCGATCCCTTGCCGAAGCTTTTCTCGACCTGCGCGAGCGCTGTGTCGAGCGCGGCCTGACGGCGCGGATCGATTCCATTCGCGGACTTGTTCTGTGCGGCGTTCTTTGCCGCGCTCGTCTGTGCCATGACTACTCCTTGTTGTTGACCGAGACGAATGAATGGATTCACCGTAAAACCGCATCATCCATCTACGCAAGTTCAATCGGCCATTGTGGTCGAAGAACATGCATTTCGACACGCCGAAGACCGCTTTCCCTTGAAATTCCAGCATTCTGAAACTTCGCGGCGAGCCGTTGACGACCTGCCCAATCCGTGCTTCTGTGGATAACTATACCCCATTATCCGAACATCTGTTCGAAATCGGTGTTTTGCGATAGCCGAACTCCGCCTAACGCACCGGCATTGGTGGCGCGTTATGGTCCTTTCCCCAACGTTTGGAGTCAGGAATGTTCATCTGGTCGCACAGAACGTTCCATACCACGCGGGGCTCCTCCCCCATTTCAAGCGCTTCGACGGCCGTCAGACCGTTCAATCGATCAAGCACTTGGTCGCGTGCGAGCGCGCGGCCATAGCTACGGCCGAGTACCTCTTCAAGCAACTGCCAAAATTCACGTTCCTGCACGCGCCCAAGTGTACACAGCAAGCGCAACCAAAAGAAAACGCCCGACGGAACAAGCCGCCGGGCGTTAGACGTCCAACAGGAATCAGATTGCGACGGAATCGAGATAATCGGCGACCATGCGCAGCATCTGCGCCGTGGAGACGCCCAACGATTGCGCAATCGAGCTCAGCAGCTCGGAGCTGGCCTCTTTTTGGCCACGCTCCACTTCGGAGAGGTATCCCAACGACACTCCGGCCTTTTCGCTCACCTCACGCAACGTTTTGTGGTCATGGGTGCGCAGATCGCGCAGTACATGGCCGATGGCCTCGCGAAGCGATACCTCTCTGGGTTCGTCGGTGGCTTCCGTGGCTGCCGACATGGATCGTGCGGAAACGCGTTCCGCGTCTTCCTCCCGCCATATGCGGGTCAATGCGGCCTGGCGCTCGTCTTTGGCCTTCTTGGCCGCGCGGGCACGCAGCACCTGCTGCTGGGCGAACATCACCGCGCGGCGCTGGGCTGGGGTGAGTTCCCTGACGCGGGCGTTGCCGCTTTGCACCGTGGGAACCATCGCCTTGAGTTCCATCTGTTCCTTGGTGAGTGTCATCGTGTCCATGCCGCCAGCCCCTTTCGCTTTTCATACGTACGTCCACTATGGTCAACACCCATATTCGTGGATTATTCCTGTGAAAGTGCTGAAAGAGTCCTCAGTTTTTCCAGAATACATTGCACGGTTTCGTGCCGCACGGCTTCCCGATCACCCTTCAGACGCAGCTCATAAGCAGCTGTTTGACGCGCACGAATGCCATTGAAGCCACAGGGCAGGGAGCAGCCGATGTACACCAGGCCGGCAGGTTTGTCACCATCCGGTCCTGGCCCTGCAACACCGGTAGTGGCCAAGCCGATGACACAGTCTCCATCCTCGGTCTGTCGGTATAGTTGCGCGGTTCCCGCAGCCATCTGCCGCGCCACTTCGGGGTGGACCGCCCCTTCTCGGGCCAGCAGGTCGGCATTCACGCCGAGAATCTTCGCTTTGGCGCGAATGTCGTAGGTCACCGCCGAGCCGAGGAACACTTTCGATGCGCCTGGTATGCGTACGAAGGCGTCGGCGAGTAGACCTCCCGTCAGTGATTCGGCGGCGGCGATTTTGAAATGGTTGGCTTCGCAATAGCGTAAAACGGCTGCGGCCAGCTCATCGCATTGCGATTGGCTGGCCGCGGTCGACGAATTTTCGGATTCGCTCATCGGGATTTACTTGGTTTCCTTTTCGGATTTTGCGGTCTTCTTACGTCCGCCGAACGTGTTGACGAGGTATTCGCCGCCCGAATACAGGCATAGAATCAACGCCAGGTAAATCAGGGCGTACGTGATCGTGTAATAAACGGTCATCCACAGCGGAGTGGTGTTCATGCCATCAGCGAGGCTCCACATCGGCAGCATGAGCATGGCAAGGCCGATGCACTGGCACAGGGTCTTGTACTTGCCGGCTTGGGATGCGGCGATGACCTTGCCGCCGGTGTCGATGACGAAGAAACGCATGATGGTGATGCTGATCTCACGGATGAGGAACAGCGCGGTCACGACCCAGCCGAGCACTGCGTTGCCGAATTCGTTGAAGATAGCGGCGACGATCAGCGTGCCGCAGGTGAGCAGCTTATCTGCGATTGGGTCCATGAGCTTGCCCAGTTCGGTGACCTGGTTATATTTGCGGGCCATCCAACCGTCGAGCTTATCGGTGCAGGCGGCGATGAAGATAATCGCCGCCACCCAGCGCATAGTCGTGTTTTTGGTACCCCATGCGCCTGCCATGACGTACAACGCCAGGAAGATGACGACCAGGACGATACGAGAGAAAGTGACGATGTTCGGCGGGGCGTTCCACCCGTCAAGCAGGGACGATTTGCGTTCTTCTTGCTTTTCCATACCGTTCACGTTACCCCGATACCACTACTTGGCGCAATGCGTGCGGTTGTCGCGTTCCATCATCGCGTGTCCGCAGCGTCGGCCGGCTGGGTAGAACCTGCGGTAAGCGATGAGGTTTCGCCCTTGATGAAGGCGAGCACCTGCGGCAGATCCTGCGGTTGGACGAGCACTTCGCGAGCTTTGGAGCCTTCGGACGGACCGACCACACCACGCGATTCAAGCAGATCCATGAGTCGGCCGGCTTTGGCGAATCCGACACGCAGTTTGCGCTGCAGCATGGAGGTTGAGCCGAACTGCGTGCTGACCACCAGTTCCGCCGCCTGCAACAGCACGTCCATGTCGTTGCCGATGTCCTCATCCGGCTCGATGGCCTTCTTTTCGGCCTCCTTGGCCATCTCCTCGATATCCTCGCGATAATGCGGCTTGCGCTGGGTTCGCACGAACTCCACCGCGCGACGGATTTCGGACTCGTCGACCCATGCGCCCTGCACGCGGATCGGCTTGGCCTGGCCCATCGGCAGGAACAACGCGTCACCTTGGCCGATCAGCGTTTCCGCACCGGTGGCGTCGAGGATGACTCGCGAATCGGTGGCGGATGAGGTGGCAAAAGCAAGTCGGGACGGGATGTTGGCCTTGATCAAGCCCGTGACCACGTCAACGGACGGGCGCTGCGTGGCGAGCACCAGATGCACGCCGGCGGCTCGCGCGAGCTGCGTGATGCGCTGGATGGAGCTCTCCACGTCGTTCTTGGCCACCATCATAAGGTCGGCCATTTCATCGACGACCACGAGGATATACGGGTATGGTGCGACCTTGCGTTTGGAGCCTGCGGGCGCATGCACCTTGCCAGCGCGCACGGCAGCGTTGAAGTCCTTGATGTGGCGGAATCCGAAGAATTCGAGGTCGCTGTATCGTGCGTCCATCTCCTTGACCACCCATTCCAAAGCCTGTGCGGCCTTCTTCGGATCGGTGATGATCGGGGTGAGCAAATGTGGAATGCCCGCATAGGCGGACAGTTCGACTCGTTTAGGATCGACCATGATCATGCGGACCTGGTCAGGCGTGGCGCGCATGATCACGGAGGTGAGCATGGAGTTGATGAAGCTCGACTTGCCGGAGCCGGTGGCGCCAGCCACCAACAGGTGGGGCATCTTGGTCAGGTCGGCGGTCACGAAATGGCCTTCCACATCCTTGCCGACGCCGGTGAGCATCGGATTCGGATCGTTCCGGGCCTTGTCGGAGCGCAGCACGTCGCCCAGCACCACGGTTTCGCGGTCGGAGTTCGGAATTTCGATGCCGATGGCGGATTTGCCTTCAATCACCGACAGGATGCGCACGTCGGAGCTGGCCACCGCGTAGGCGATGTTCTTCTGCAGGTTGGTGACCTTCTCGACCTTGACGCCAGGGCCAAGCTCCACCTCATACATGGTGACGGATGGTCCGCGCAGGAAGCCGATGACCTTCGCATCGACGTTGAACTGTTGGAAGGTACCGGTCAGCGCGCGGATCACACGATCGTTCTCCGGAGTGTGCGCGGCGTGCGGCGCGCCCTTCTTCAGAATGTTGAGGTCAGGCAGATGATACAGTCCCTCGGGAATGTCATCCGCCGCTTCCCCAGCAGCCGGCATATCGTCAAGGACCTCGCCGGTCGCGGCATCCACCATGACCTCCTTGCCGTTGGAGGTGCCGTCCTCGTCGATGACGGCCCATGGGTCGCTTGGAGCGACGCCAACCGGCTTGATTTCGCTGGACGGCACCGGCTCGGCGACGCTGGGCATGGTGCCGCTCGCGGTGCCGATCGGCGCGGACGAGAAGGAGCGTCCGCGACCGTTCTGTGGCATGGCCGTGGTGCCGGACGGCGCAGCGGCGGAATAATCATCTGAATCATAATCATCGGCACGATAATCGTCCGAAGAAATGCTGCGTGGCGAATCGACCTGTTGGTACGGCTCGTCGACGATGGTTTCCGCGGTCTGTCCGTGCCGTTCGGCGGCATTAAGAAACGCTTCGTCGCCGGCGTAATGGTCAAGGTCGCCATCATCGACGTTCTTGCTCTTATGGGATGCGAAGCGTTGCTTCATACGCGTAAGGAAGCCCGGCCTATCGTCGTTTTCTCCATCCGCATCGGTGCCGTCGTGGGCGGGAACGCCTTCGGCGAAGGCGAGTGTCGTGCCCCCAACGCGGACTTCGTTCGGAAACTGTTCGGCCTCATCGTCAATGTCATCACGGTTTTTAGGCGTTCCAACAAACTTGGCCGCCAGAGCCTTCGCCTTGTCCGGTATCTGCGTGACCCGGGTATGGGTGATCAACAGCAACGAAAACAGGATGACGACTACGAAAATCGCAATGGAAAAGCCTTTGGAAAGCCCCCACGCCAACGGACAGCCAAGCACATAGCCAAGCAAGCCGCCTGCCCGCTGCAGCAAAGACATATCGAACTTCTGGGAGTCGGAGGCAATCGCCGCGTCAAGAATAGAGCAGACGGACCAGAGGATCATGAACCATCCGAGGGCCATATGGAGGTTCTCATCCTTGTTTTGCGTCTTGCGCATCAGACTGAACACCACAAGCGCCAGGAATACCGGCAGAATCACGCTGGTCAATCCGAACAGTCCGGAGGCCATGGCATGCAGGACCTGTCCGAAAGCGCCCTGGACACGGAACCATTCGGATGCGCAGAACAGCACCGCGAGAATGGCCATGATGAAACATGCGATGTCGCGGCGATATTTACGCAGTATGCCGGCGATCGGCGAGGAATCGACCTCGTCCATGACTTTGGTATCGCCGGAACGCGATTTGCCTGCGGAACCCTTGCCGCCTGATTTCGGGTTGGAAGATGCTGTTCGTGCCATAACAGGACTCGATTTTACCCATGGGCACCGCCATGGCACGACGACATCCGATACTTATCGAAAGTTTTTGCCGTTCACGCCGTCAGGCGCTTCGGCTAGACGATATCGCCAAGATGATGCTGCGTGTACGCATCCGCCTGCGCGTCGATCGCGTCGTAATCGCCGGCGTCGGCATGCTCGATGATGGCCATGGCATTGCCCAGCAGCGCGGGGTTGAGAGCCTGCAGCCAGTGGATACGCGGATCGCGGCCAAACCATCCCATCTGTTTGCGTGCCAGACGCTTCGTCTTCTGCGCGATGCTCATGAACGTGTCATTTAAATCGCACAGGCCATCCAAATAGTCGACAACCTGCTGGTATCCAAGAGCCTTGCCTGCGGTGATGCCAAGCCGGGGACGGATACGCTCCACTTCCTCGACGAAACCGTTCTCCAGCATCTGCTTGGTACGGATGTCGATGCGGCGGTCAAGTTCCTCACGCGGCAAATCAAGGCCGATCTGCACGGTGGGAATCACATACCGGTAATGCGGCAGGCTCGCCGAATACGGCCGGCCCGTCACTTCGATGACCTCAAGCGCGCGGATGGTGCGTCGAGGATTGTGCGGATCCATGCGGGCCGCGGCTTCGGGATCCTTTGTCTTGAGCTCGTCGAACAGCGCGCCGGCGCCTTCGACCTTTTCACGTTCCTCGAGGCGTTTGCGCACCTCTGGGTCAGTGCCAGGAAAGGAAATGTCGTCGATGGCGGCACGGGCGTACAGACCGGAACCGCCCACGAGGATAGGGCGCACTCCCCTGGCCTGCAGTTCGGCGATTTTGGCGCGGGCGATCTCCTGGAAACGTGCCACGGACATGGCGTCGTCCGGTTCGATGATGTCGATCAGGTGGTGCCTGACCTCGGCCTGTTCCTCAGGACTCGCCTTGGCGGTGCCGATATCCATGCCCTTGTACATCTGGTAGGCATCGGCGTTGACGATTTCCGCCTGCTCGCCCTTGGCCTCCAACGCCTTGGCAATGGCGATGCCAAGTCCCGTCTTGCCGGACGCAGTGGGACCGACGATGGACACGACCTTACGGGTTTCGGGCTTGCTTTCAGTGGCGGACGGCATAGGTTTGCCCCGCTTCCGGATTCGGATCGGCGATGAGATTGTGGCGTCCCGCATGGGTGACGGTGGCGGTCACGAAATCACCCATCTGCGGCATCGGCTCGCCTTCCGGCACGCCGACATGCACGAGCACGCCGGTTTTCTCACGTCCGGTAACACGATGGGTGGCGGCATCCTTCTTGCCGGATGCGCCGGTGACCATCACCTCGACGTCACGGCCTTCGAAAGTCTTGAGATTCTCTTCGGTGATACGTTCCTGCAGCGCCACAAGACGTTCGAACCTGTCCTGCACCACGTCATGCGGAACCTGCTCCATCTCAGCCGCCGGCGTGCCGGGACGCGGCGAGTAGATGAACGTGAACGCGGAAGCGAATCGCGCCTCCTCCACCACGCGCAGGGTTTCCTGGAAGTCCTCCTCCGTTTCGCCGGGGAAGCCGACGATGATGTCGGTGGAGATCTGCGCGTCCGGCATGGCCTCGCGAATCTTGCGCAGAATGTCGAGGAACTTGGCGGAACGGTAGGAGCGGCGCATCGCACGAAGAATCCTGTCGGAACCCGACTGCAACGGGAAATGCAGCTGGTGCATGACGTTCGGCGTCTCGGCCATTGCTGCGATCACGTCGTCGGTGAAGGCCGCAGGATGCGGCGAGGTGAATCGTACGCGTTCCAAACCGTCAATCTCGCCGCACGCGCGCAGCAGCTTGGAGAAGGCAAACCGGTCGCCGATGCCGTAGCCGAAGGAGTTCACATTCTGGCCCAGCAACGTGACTTCCTTGGCGCCTTCGTCCACGCATTGGCGGATTTCGGCGAGGATGTCTCCGGGACGGCGGTCATGTTCCTTGCCGCGCGTGGTCGGCACGATGCAGAAGGTGCAGGTGTTGTTGCAGCCTACGGAGATGGCCACCCAGCTCGACACCTTCGACGCACGGTCAGTTGGCAGTTGGCTTGGGAAGTAGTTGAGTTCCTCCTGCACCTTCACCTGCGCGTGGCCTTCGATGCGGGCCTGGTCGAGCAGCTGAGGCAGGGATCCGATGTTCTTGGTACCGAACACGGCGTCGACCCACGGGGCTTTTTTCGCGATCTTCTCACGGTCGAGCTGCGCCATGCAGCCGCCGACCGCGATCTGCAGGTTCGGGCGTTCCCTCTTCAATTCGGCCCACAGTCCGATGGTGCCGTACATGCGTTCGGCGGCGTTTTCGCGCACCGCGCAGGTGTTCATGACGATCAGGTCGATGTCATGGTTGAGATACTGTTCCTCGGTGGCGGGCACGTAGCCGTCGGCCTCAAGCACGCCGGCGATGCGTTCGGAATCATGCACATTCATCTGGCATCCGAGCGTATGCACGTAGAACACGCCCTTGCCGCGCGTGGGGGTATCGTTCGCCGCCGGTTCGGCCAGTTTCGAGGCGCGCTCCGCCTCGGTCATCATGTCTTCGTTCATAACGCACCATGCTATCGGCAGGGCGGCACAGGCGTTTCGGAACGCGGGAACGCCCCGTTCTCGGCGCAATCGCAGGGCATTGACCCTCTTCGATACACAGCATACGTTCAGTTTTGCGGAAAGCGAGGCGGTACACTGTTCTTCCGTGATACTTGACAGGCAAAATCGAATTAACACCACCGAATTGCAGATGCGTCTGAAGAACGTCGACGTCGGCGAGGGATCCCTTTCCCCCGAACAGATCACCGAGTTCATCGACCAGATGCAGGTGTATGAGGGTGCGATGTACGAGATCAGCACCAAATTGGAGATTCTTGACTCGGAATTCCAGGTGCGCTTCTCCCATAATCCAATTCACCATATGGAACGCCGTCTCAAATCGCTTAACTCGATCCTCGGCAAGCTGCAGCGCCGCAACCTGCCGTTGACCGTCGACGCCATCAAGGACAACCTGTTCGACGTGGCGGGCGTACGCGTGATCTGCAACTACCGCGACGACGTGTATTCCGTGGCGAATTATCTGTCCGCGCAAAGCGACATCCAAGTGCTGCGTGTCAAGGATTACATCAAGAACCCGAAGCAGAACGGTTACCGTTCGCTGCATGTCATCTACGCGGTGCCAGTGTTCCTGTCATCCGGACCGCACTACACGCCGGTAGAGGTTCAGCTACGTACCATCGCCATGGATTATTGGGCGAGCCTGGAGCATGCGCTGCGGTATAAGACGGATCTGCCGGACGCGAAGCTTGCCGAGCATTCGCAGACGCTGTTGGATTGCGCGCGCAGCCTGCAGAACATCGAGACGCAGATGCAGAACATCCATCGCGACATCAACAGCGCCCCGCGTGTGGGTGAGGCGCCGCAGGCGGACTGATGTTTTCGGAAAATGGCGATTGACGGACTAGTCATTGCCTGTCAATCGCCATTTTTCGACGATATCGAACGTTATTCGCGCTTACGCAGCAATCGTGGTATTTTCACCGGAACCTGTGCGAGCACGGTGCCGATGAAAATCAGCGCGCAGCCGATGTAGGCTCGTGTGGTCATGACTTCGCCGAGCAGCAACGCGCCGCCCACCGCGGAGAAGAACGATTCGAGCGACATGATCACGGCCGCGCGCGACGGCGGCACCAGCTGCTGTCCGACCACCTGCAACGTGTATGCCACGCCGGCCGAGCCGATGCCGGCGTACACGATGGGAAACCAGCTTTGCATGGCGCCGGCCCAGTCGATGGAGCCTTCGCATAGGGAGCCGATCCAGCTCAGCAGCGCGGTGGTGGAAATTTGTCCGAAGGACAGCAGAATCGGATCCATCTTCTGTCCGAACGTGTCGATGACGAGAATATGGCCTGCGAATAGAACCGCAGTGGACAACAGCACCACGTCGGCAAGGGTGATCGAGCCGAATCCGTCGGTGATGCACAGCAGATAGAAGCCGACCACGGCGATGGCAACGCTGACGATGACGTTCATGGTCACGCGGCGGCGCAGAATAAGGAAGGCGAGCAGCGGCGTCATGACGATGTAGAGCGCCGTGATGAAGCCGGAACGGCCTGCGGAACCGGAATAGAGGATGCCGTATTGTTGGACGGTGCTGGCGGTGAACAATACGATGCCGCAGATGACGCTGACGACCACGGGATTGCCCAGGCATTTCGGCATGGCCACGGTTATACCGTTGCCAAGCGTGACGGTTGGACACTCATTCGATTCACGGCGTCGGCGTTCCTGTTCGGCGATGCCTCGACGGCGGAACCACAGCAACGGTATTAATGACAGCGCGCCCAATGTGAATCGTGTGGCCCCGAAGAACAGGGGGCTCATGGAGGCCATGCCCTGCACTTGGGATACGAATGCGAAGCCCCAGATCATAGCCGTCAGAACAAGGCAGGCCATGCCGCCAATCTCTTTCCTCTGCATGACCCACTACCCTATGGCACGTTTTTCGCCGACAGAAAAGCCTGACCATATTCTGGTCAGGCTTTGTTTGAGGGTTCAGCGCAGAGGACGTCGCGGGATTTTTCAGTCGCGATCGCCGAAGAGCTGGAGAATATACAGGAACATGTTGATGAAGTCCAGATACAGGTTCAGCGCGCAGATGATGGAGACCTTCTTGACCATGTCCTCACCCTGGCCTGCGTACTGGGCGAACAGCGCGCGAGTAGCCTGGGCGTCGTAGACGGTCATGCCGGCGAACAGCACGAGGCCGATGGCGGAGATAACCATCAGCATGGTCTGTCCGGGAGCGAAGATCATAAGCAATACTTCGGCGACGATCAGCACGATGAGGCCGACCAGCAGAATCGGACCGGCTTTGAGCATGTTGACCTTGGTGGTCATGCCCAGCATGGTGAGCGCGAAGAAGAAGCCGGCGCACAACGCCAGGGAGATGCCGATGGTGCCAAGATCATACGCCATGAAAATGGTGCTTAGCGAGAAGCCCATGATCGCGGCATACACGTAGAACATGACGCGTGCGGTGCTCGGCTTGATCTTTTCAATGCGGGCGCCAAGATAGATGGCGATCACGATTTCGACGACGAACGGCGCCCAAGCGCCAATGACGCCAAGCGACTGGATGAGCGCGATGTAGGCACCGGTGGCTTGGGTGAGGATGGCCACAGCCGCGGTGACGAGCAGGCCGATGGTCATCTCACCGTAGGCACGGGTGACGGAAGCATGTTCGGCACGCTCATAGGAGTATGTCGCCTGAGCCGGAATGGTGGCCGCCGGAGCGCCCTGCGCATACATGTTCTGCGGCGCGTACTGGTATTGGTTCTGACCGTACGGATTCTGGCTGTACTGCCCGTACGAATTCTGGTTCGGATTGTATTGGTTCTGCCCATACGGCTGGCCGTTGAATCCATTGGCGTTGTTGCCTTGGGGCTGCTGACCGAATGTCATAATCGCTCCTTAACTCGATTACGCATCACAGTACGGTACTTTTCTGACTATTTCATGAGAGCCCACGTCTTACGGTGCCGAGCTGAAACTACCGGCACCGTATATCCAATGCGCAATCAGACCGTGAACTTGTGCACCACTTTCGCGCTATCGTTCAGGTCGAACAAATCAGTGACGTCGACCGTCACTTCGGAATCGTCTTTCAAGGTATATCCAATCGTCACGGTTCCGGTGGCTCCGGGCTGGACTTCGGCGAAATCAGAATTGGAATCGTATCCGGCAGGGTTCTCGCTGTAAATGGCGGTGTCGAGAGCTTGCCCATTTTGGAACACTTGCGGGCTGGCGAGGATTGCAAACGAATTGTTTTTATCCGTGTTGTTGGTCCATTCGAATGTGACCAACACCGTGGGCTGATTGTTATAGTCGTTGTTGCTACGTACCGCGGAGACGATTTTCACATGCATGGTCTTCAAATCGCCTTCCATATCCTGATCGCCCTTCGGCTGATTTTTTGCGGAGCCTTTTGCGGATGATTGTGAGCTTGACACGCCGGTGGCCTCGTCTATGGCCTTGCTTGCTGCGGACTGCATGGCCAGAGTAATGACGATGGCCAACACCGACAGCACCGCAGCGACAATCGCCAATGCCTTGCCGCGTTTTTTACCGCGGAACGTGCCGACCAATGCCACAATCGCAAGAATCACGCCAATGAAACCGAAAATCGCAGCAATGTTGTTGATAATCGGAATGAAGCTCAGCACGAAGCCAAGCGCGCCGAACACCACGCCGACAATGCCGAACACAGTCAGTCCCTTCTCTTCCTGATAGACCGGCTGCAGCGGGGGTTGGGGTTGGATGGGCTGCTGCGGGGCGATGTAACCACTCATGATCGTTCCTTCTTCTCGAATCGGTTGAGACACTTTCGAGGGTACGGAATTCCGCGCTGGACCGGTATTGGACGAAAGGTCATTCCCATCTGCACTTTGGGGCGTGCGAAACGCACGGAAGAACAATGGCGTCTTTCGGGGACGGGCCCAATAATGGTAGGTATGAGCGAGACGACGAATTCCCCGACCCCCATCGAAGTGCCGGTACGTACCAAAGGCTGGCAAAGCATGGTG
>ENA-OPSC01000919-OPSC01000919.1-human-gut-metagenome-genome-assembly--contig:-NODE-919-length-14515-cov-1.623859_pt1 | contig 14515 bp, 15 predicted proteins | sample MGYA00241800_ERZ501891 | MGnify/ENA primary metagenome ERZ501891 (study PRJEB25962, sample SAMEA2042407) | human gut metagenome | biome: human gut; feature: human-associated habitat; material: faeces...
CGATCAGGCGATGGCGTCTGTCCTTTCTACGGCAATGAGCCGTCTGAATGCATTCCTGGACAGTGAGATGGAGCAGATACTCTGTTTTGACAGTACGAAGGATACGGAAAGCTTCTGCACCAAAAAGTCTGCGATTTTCCTTGTGCTGCCGGAAGAGGATAATACGAAATATTTTATGGTATCCCTGTTTTTACAGCAGCTTTACAGAGAAATGCTGATGATAGCGGATGAGCACGGGGGAAAACTCCCGAACAGGGTCATGCTGTTTGCGGACGAGATTGGAACGATCCCGAAAGTCGAATCGATGGAAATGATGTTTTCCGCAGGACGTTCCCGTCGGATCAGTATGGTACCGATCATCCAGAGCTTCGCCCAGCTGGAAAAAAATTATGGAAAAGAAGGCTCCAGCATTATCATAGACAACTGTCAGGATATCCTGTTCGGTGGCTTTGCCCCTAATTCGGAAAGCGCGGAAATCCTCTCCAAAGCGCTGGGGAACAGGACAGTCCTGGGCGGGTCTGTTTCGAGAGGGAAGCATGACCCGAGTCAGAGCCTTCAGATGATGGGACGTCCCCTGATGTCCCCGGATGAATTAAAGACGCTGCCCAAAGGGAACTTCATTTTGGCAAAAACGGGATGCTGCCCGATGAGGACGCAGCTACCGTTATTTTTAAAGTGGGGGATTCACTTTGAAGAGCCATATGAGATGCCGGAAAAAGCAGCCCGTCCAGTGTTTTATGCAGACAGGTTTGAGCTGGAAGAGGAAATAATGCTTCGGAATGGTTTTTGGGAAGATGAGGAGGAAGAAGATGTAGATGAAGAGTGTGAGGAAGATTCGTTTTGGGAAGAGAGGCGAAAATCCCCGTTACGGACAGACTGAAAGGAGAATGCAGTGGGATATTTTCAAGAAATATATCAGGCGGAGATACCGCACCGGTGTGTGACGGTATATATGTATCTGAAAGACCGGACAGGCAGGAAAGGAACCTGTTGGCCCGCCATCGGAACTATTGCACGCGACTTAGGACTGTCGCGCAGCACGGTAAAGAGGGCGTTGAAGGATCTGGAGGAAAAGGGATATTTGAAGAGGGAAATCCGTCACAGGGAAAATGGGGGGTTTACTTCAAACCGCTATACCATTTTGTAATTTAAAAGGGCACACCTGGGGAGAAGTGTGCCCTGACAGTGAACCGGGGATAGGGGCAGGATGAACCGACATGAAGGAAACAGGGGAAGAAAGTAATAGGGGCAGAAGGGAAAAATGTCACGAAATGCAATAGTTTTGACAGGAAAGAAGAAACTGGTCAATTAAAGAGTAAAATACATAATAGTCTTAGGGAAGGAAACAACGAAATTTTAAACAAAAATAGGAGAAGGTTAGTAATACTAGATTTTGATAGGAGGAAAAAATGAAAGTAAATGTTTTACTACTTAATTCAATTATTATTTCACTAATATCAGGATGTACATTTTTTCCTGATGTTGAAGTAGATGATATTTCCCACATAGAAAGCGAAATATATAATCCAGCTTATACAGAATGTATGGATGATGATATGACAAAAACTCAAATTTTTAACAATAAAAATAATTTTTTGGTAAGAGAAACTACAGACGGTTTTTTCTTATGTGGACCAATAGATGATAAATTAGGAATCTATTATAAAGACAATAATGCGGATATTTGGAAATTGTGTTGTGAGGGAACTTGTATTTTAGGACCAATTTTTGATAATTATTTATATTTTTTGTCAGCTGATTTTGAAAATAATAAAATATTAATGGAACGGATTGATGTTGAGTCATTGAAAAAAGAGGTGCTATGTACGAGTAGTATATTATCTTTTGATAATATTGCTATATATTCAAATTTGTTAATAGTTTATTCTGGAAATGATCTTTCAAATGGAATTGTATTTGAAATAGATGAAAATAATAGAGTGTCTCAGGAATATACGATATTTGAAAGTATGATAAGCAATGAGTTTACAGAAGGAGAATATCGAATTTCAGCTGATTATAAACAAATATATTATGTTGATAATAATGATTATCATGAAGTTTACCGATTTAATCCTTTTGAATGTTCGTATCAATATATTAATAGAGTTGATAATATTGAATTGCTGACTGAAGAAGGGATTGTGTTTAGTCATAATAAGTATCTATATTTATTAGATGGATTAAGTGGGGATATTGAAAAAATTAGTAAAATAGAAGCTGATTTTGTGCTAGTAAATTATTCAGATAATTGTTATTATGTGCTTCTTACAAAGCAAAATAATGTAGAAGAGCTTGTTTGCATAAATTCGGATGGTACATCTAAACATATCTACAATTTTGAGAATGTTGTATTTCCAGCACGTTTGTGTATTAGTGTTTTAGATAATAAAATTTTGTATTATGATAATACAATGCAAAAAATTTATTCTATTGATACAGAAAACGGAATAGCCAAATTAGTAAGTAATTTGTAATATAAAAACTATCTGAAAAAAGGATGCCTAAGAAGGAGGTCTCTATGAATATTATAAAAAAGAAATTTGCATACTTGTTTGCTATGGGAGTTTTTGTATTAGGTATTTCAAGTAGTATTCCTGTGTTTGCTGCTTCAAGTTCAAACTCTATCATACATAAAAGAGAATATATGACTTTATGGGTTAAAACGGATGGCGGAAATTTAAACGTTCGAGAGGATGCTTCTCTATCTGCAAAAATAGTTGGAAAACTCAAAAATGGAACTCGTATTAGTGGATGGAGTGTTTTCGGAAAAGAGGCAGATGGATATTCATGGACACACGTAACTGCTCCTGATATAAATGGAGTGGAGATTTGGGGATGGGTTGTAGATGATTATTTAACAGGTGTGGAACCTAAAAATAATCAGATAAATAGTTTTTCAGCAGATGTTGGATAATTAATAATATAAAGTTTAAAAATTTGCATTCTTTTTTCAGATTTGATTTTAGGGGGGGTTATCATTGAGTTGGTAACCTCCTATTATAATATATTCAAATATTGATGCTAATGAAGAACAATTCGTAGAAATTCTAAAATAATAAAATAATCTAGAAATTTTCAAAAAAAGTTTTTGTTGGTTTTTATAAATATAAATAGTGTTTAAATGTGCAATTTTAAAAGAGTATTTGATATTAGAATAAGTATTTGATAAAGCTATAATTATTTAATATAAGGTTTACAAAAAAGATGCATTTCTCTTTTTGATAAGAAAGGAGGAATGCAATATGAAAGATGAGTTAGCTAAAACTATCAAGAGCATTAAAGAAGGAGTAATTCAGATGAAACGAAAACAATTTGAAAAAATTATAGATAAACTAAATCCGATTATTACGAAATATGTACGTGCAATTTATGATGGTGATAAAGAAGATATTAGGGAAGAATATATATTGGCTTTATGGGAAGCTGTTAATAAAATCCAATACGTAAATAGCGATGGGGAATGTTTAAAGTATTTGCATACATCAATAAAGAATAAATTTCATGAATTATATAGGAAACAAAAGATACATAGAGATAATGAAGTGAAAAATGTAGGAGAATTATTTTGGGATTTTCTTGAGTCATCTGAAAATCAATATTCATACATTATTTGTGTGGAGAGTGTGCATCAAATATTAAATTTAAATTCTAAAAAAGAGTATGATATAGTACATAAAATGTTTATAGAAGAAATGACAGATGTGGAAATTGCGGATATATATAAGATATCGAGACAATATATAAATTGTATACGCAGAAAATATAAAAAGAAACTTAAAGAAAAATTGTTTGAATAATAGAAGGGAATTTATGGAATTAAAAATCTCAAAATTAAGAATAGTAATTTTAGGAATATGGGCACTGTTTATGGGAAAAATGGGAGAAATTCCACAGAGTATATCTATTTTACTGTTAATGATGGTCATAGATCAAGTATCAGGAATATTGGCAGCAAAAAGAGAAGCCTTAGAACATCCAGGAGAAAAGAAGTATGGCATATCTAGTAAACGTATGGTATTAGGAATATTTAAAAAAGCAGGATACATATTGACAATAGTGGTGGCAACAATGGTGGATATTTTAATGGCTGCGATGATACAATGATGGAATATATTGGCATTAAATCTACTATAAAAGGTAGCTTTTGTTTGTTGATAACGGTATGGTTTATATTAGGAGAAGCGATTTCTATATTAGAAAATGCAAGCAGAATGGGGGTAAAAGTGCCTAGATTTTTTAGAAAAATAATATCTGAATTACAAAAAGATATAGACGGTAAAAAGAGCTAAAGCGCTTGAAAAAAAGTCTTGGGGGAGTGACAAGATTTTTGAGGTAAACTTGATTAGATATCTTAATCCATATTGAGGGAAAGAATAATTTGTATTGTGCAATTTACAAAATAACAGGGTGCAAGAAGTCTGAGTAGATATATCACATCTGATATAAATGAGAAAGAGATTATAAACTAACCATGAAAACCTAATACTATATAAAGGGGCATGGTAATGAATATGGCACAATATGGAAGAATTGAGATTCATTTAGCTGATTTATTAGAAAAGTCAGGGTTAAGCAAAAATAAGTTATGTCACAGAGCTGAAATGCAGAGGACACAAATAAATGGATACTGCAATAACACAATTAGTCGATTAGACATTGATGTGCTGGCAAGGTTATGTTATGCTTTAAACTGTGAAATTAATGATCTGTTAGAATATATCCCTCCGGATCAGAAAGACGCAGATTAGTATGTAATGAATTTTGACATATGAAAAAGGGGATAGAACATTGATTTTAGTGGCAATTTGTGATAATGATGAAGGCGCAACATTTCAAATAGAAGAATTGATAGAAAGTACGTATGAAAAACATGGCGTAGAAATGGAGATAGATGTATATTATAGTGGAGAAAAGCTTGCGGAAGCAATTTCTCAAGGAAAAATGTATGATATTATCTATCTAGATATTCAAATGGGAGGATTAGATGGTTTAGCTGTAGGAAAATATATACGTAAAATGGAGTTGGATTCGATTATTGTGTATATATCAGAGTATATTGAATATATTGAATCTGTTTTTGAAGTTGAGGCATTTGAATTTATTAGAAAGCCAATTAGTAATGAGAAATTTATGTTGACTTTAAAACGAGCATTAAATAGACTTGATCGAAAACAGTATTTTTTTGATTGTAAATATAAAAATTATTGGATAAGAATTCCGATTAAGGATATTGTATATTTTGAAAGCAGTGGAAGAAAAATCAATATACATTTGAAAGATAACAAAATGGAAATATTTAATGGAAAATTGGATAATGTGGAAATTAAACTAAGCAATAGTCCCTCTTTGTTTTTGAGGATACATAAGTCATATTTGGTAAATTTATCATACATTAGAGCAATTAGTGGGAAAAAGGCTAGATTGATTAATGAATTAGTATTATCAATTAGTGATGATAGAAAAGATAATGTTAGAAAGCAATATGTTAAATGTTTAGGGGAGGATATAAGTGAACGGGATAATTGATAGTATTTCTAATTTACTTATGCCACTTTGTTCCGTTTGGATAGTAAATAAATTTGTAAATAATTCATTTGAAAAGAAAGAGTCAAAAAAGATTTTTACGAGAATAATCTGGGGACTCTTTATTTTAATACAAATAGTTATGGAGACAGAAAAGGGAAATGTTTCTATTCAAAAAGGAATAATAAGTTTTTTTGTTATTTTGGGAATTATTATTATAGGATATAAGGGGACGTTTCAAAGGAAATTATTATTTACTTCCTTGTTTATATCAATCTGGATATTGTCGGAGTTTTTTGTATATTTTATTTTAAATATATATAATTTTGAAGAAGATAGAGAAATGCTGATTGGTACGATATTATCAAAGGTATTATTGTTGGTTTTACTATTTTATGTGATTTTAAAAAAATTACATAAAGAGGCGGAAGGGATAGATAGAAAATTATGGGTAATTTTATTTCTAATATCAATAGAAAGTATTTGTATGGCTTTTATATTTTATGAATTATATAATGGCAAGAATCAAATCTGGATTATTAGTTTTTATACATTATTATTGTTGATGAATGTGTCAATTTTTGAAATATATAAGAAATCAATTTATAGCTTGAAATTAGAAAAGGAAAATATGATATATGAGCAGCAATTAAAATTATTGAGAAACTGTACACAAGATCAAATGAATTCAACGGCTTTATTTCAAAGAGAACAGCATGATTTAAAAAATAAGTTATTAGGTATTAGAAGTAGTATGGAAAAGCAAAATGTACAAGATGCAATTCGTATGATTGATGGGATATTAGAACATGGGAATATGGTAGATAAAGCAGAACTAGAAAAGATAGGTAATGATATTATCGATACAATCCTTCGGTTTAAGTATGCGAAAGCAATTCAGAAAAATATAGTGGTTAAAATAGATGGATTTGCAATGCAGAAACTACCTATTTTAGATGAAGATTTGTGTGTTGTATTAGGAAATATGTTAGATAATGCAATAGAAGCTAGTGAAAAAGTTACGGATAGATGGATAAATGTTTCTATTGGATTAAGAAAAAATGGCTTGGTTATAGTTGTGGAAAATTCTTTTGATGGTATTATCAAGAAAAATATACATGGAAATATTATTTCAATAAAGGAAAATAAAGAACATCATGGATATGGTTTGAAATCTATACGAAAAACAGTTGAAAAATATGATGGAGAATTGGTGGTGGAAATTAGAGGAAATATATTTAGGGCAGTTGCATTTATGACTTGTATAGACTATGTGTAGGCATTTTTGACAGTAGATGGAGATTTTTTGACAGATGGAGAAATATTTGGATAAAAAATGCTATTTTATAGGTATCTTGAATTTATTAGGAGGTACAAAAATGAAAAAGAATCTTTTTGCAAAAACTTTAAAGACGGTTGCAGAAAAGGGTGTGAAGATTGGGATAAATAGGAAGTGCGTTGCTGTTTATCACGAAATTGATGCTCCAGAAAAAGCAAAAAAATTTAGAAAATTCTAAAATATGAAAAGAGTATTTGCTTTTTTAACAGACTATCTAATCAAAAAAGGGCTTGTTCAAGAAGAGGACAGGCCCATATATGAATATGGATTTCAGATTCTTATTGAAATATTTTTATGGGTATTATGCTGTACTATTATAGCAGCATTGACATGTTCGTTGATAGAACTGTGTATTTTTTTTATAATATTTTTCCCCATACGTTCCTATGCTGGAGGATTCCATTTCAGAAAATTTAGTGTATGTTTACCATTTTCCTGTACGACTTTTCTGATAATTATATATTTGTCAAGGATTATTATTATGCCGAGAGGGCTACAATTATGTAATTCTTTTTTTTTGCTTGGTTTGATTTTTATTGGAAATATTAAGGAAAATGAGAATAGTGATTTGGAAATATACTGTAAAAAGAGATTGAGATTATATTTAATGCTTAATATTGGAATTGGGGTAGTGCTATTTGAATTTTGCGAACAACAAGTGTTAAATGTTTATATGGAGACACTTTTGTTGATAGTGATTTCGTCAGTACTACAAAATAGAAAATCATTTTTGAAAGACTAAGAACTGGACAGAAATGATTTTTTATTATTTTAGAGAGAAAGATACAAAATCGTCAGAAAATATAACGACAGATGATAAGAAAAAATCCTTACTATAACTTTAAATATTTGTAGACATATAGGGGGGATATAATGAAGAAGTTTTATATTAGAATTAATGGTGAATTAATGGAAGTGGATTATAAAGTGTATAGAGAATATTATTATGGAAAAAGAAAAGAGAAATATTTCATGTTTGATTTAAAATGGGGAGGAATAAAGCAAAAAGGAGGAAAAAATAAATTAGTTAGAGAAATTTCGCTAGAGTCTCTTTGGGAAAAAGGAATAGAGATTTCGACAGATGATACAGTATGGAGTATTATTGAAAAGGAGATTGATTTAGAAAAATTATATGTGGCAATACATCGTTTAGATATATGGGAAAAGATTGTGTTGCAAAAGATATTCTGGGAAGGATTGAGTGAAAAAAGAATAGCAGAGGAATTAAATATTTCAAGATCAACTTTGAATTATAGAAAGGGAAAAATATATAAAAAAATTCGTGAGGAAGTAGAAAAAGGTAAATATTGAAACATGTGATATGGAAGTTTAAGGAATATTTCTTGAGATTTATAAAAAGTTATGAGATCAGATATGATGGGAAAAAAAGAAAAGAGTATTTCAGGATTTTGCGTTTGGTGATATATTACTATTATATACAAGAATTATAAAATAAAGAAGGGTGGGCACGACATTTTCAGAACTTATTTGTGCCATGAGCGAAGTGAAAGGGATGATAAAAAATATGAAAAATGAATGGTTGACATTTTTTTTTATACTGATCGCAGGATTATTAACTAGTTGTTCGATGCCAAATGCAGTTGAATCTACAGTATCTGTAGATAATGCAGAAGAAGATATCATTTTGCCAGATGATATTTTTGAGGCGCCTGAATATGAATATATTATCAATAATCCCTTTAATTCTTATGTAAAACATTTTAATGAAACAACATATGCTGCTACCCCGGATGGACTCTATGCTCAAAAAGATGATACGAAAGGGTGGGAATTGATTGATGTTGGATGTATCGGAATGGGAGATGAATTTAATGGAGATTTGTATTACAGCTGTGATAATCTAGTAAAGCGACTTAATTTGAATACACATGAAATTTCGACGCTCTGTGACAGTGAGGAGGCAATATATAAAATTACATTTGAACAATGGAATGGCGAAAATCATATCTATTTTTTTGCGGAATCAGGGTGTGTGCAGGAGGCTCTTTTGGACGAAAATGGAGAAATACTGGAATTGGTACCGTTTGATGAAACTACGAATTATCAGGAATATAACAGCAGATACCGATATAAGATTTCCTATCCAGAAAGTGTAAAAAACGACCCTTATTGGGATTTATCTTTTAGTGTAGACCTCATTGATACCTGTTTTAGTCGGAAATATTGGAATGGTACAAATTTCTTTTCTGTCCATGCTTCAATGTCTGGCAATACAGATATACGATTTATGAGAGCCTATCGGTTTAATTTTTCCGAAAGAAGAGGAGAAATTATTGAATATGGAAAATGTTATGATAAATGCATAGCGACTAATTGGGGACTTGTATTTTTTGATGAGCATCAACATGATAGGATTCATCTTATGTCACTTGATGGTAAACGAGAAAAGATTCTGTGGAATCGGAATGAAGAACATTTTGATTTTATCACATTTGATGATGATTACTTATATGGATTTTATGAAAAGGATGAAAAGGCTTATGTTGGTAGGATTTCTTTTCAAACAGAAGATTTTGAAATTCTTTTCTCTAAATCTGAAGATTATGAACATTTTGATATATTAAATGATCATATTTATTATTTGGATTCGAATAGTCAGCTTAAATGTCAGGATATTCAATCTGGAGAAATAACATATATTGGTTGATTAACCCTAATGGGAAAATTTTTTAACAGAGAAATGATTCAAAATCATTTCTCTGTTTTTAATTATTTTTTATGTTTACAATTTTTTACATAAGTTCTTATTTATTTATAGCTGCGCAGCTAAAATAAATAAGAAGGAGAAATAAAAATGGATTTGAAAGTTTTAGAAGTGCAAAAATGGTTAAATTTGACCTATGGGAATCACCCGGATTTCCCGGCTGTCACAGAGGATGGTCTCACTGGAAATTCAACGATTAAAGCGTTGATCAGAGGGCTTCAGATTGAAGCTGGTGTAAAGGTTGATGGTGTTCTTGGATCGGGGTCTTTAGCTGCCATTGGAACGATTTCGCCATCGTTGGACACCAGTGTGCAGACGAATCGTAATAAAGTGTATATCGCACAGGGCGGTTTATATTGCAAGGGCTATAATCCCAAAGGATTCGACGGGATTTATGGTAGTGGTATGATTGAAAAAGTAAGGGAATTTGAAACAGATGCAGGTTTTATATCTACTACAGGAAATATCACACCTAAACTTTTAAAAGCGATTCTTAATACCGAGAATTTTCGACTTGATGAAGAAAAAGGTGATCATCAAATCCGAACGATTCAGCAGGCATTAAATCGTTCTTACAGTAATTACATGGACCTTATTCCATGTAATGGGATTTATGGAAAATTTACAAATAAGGGACTTATACGAGCGCTGCAGCATGAAATTGGAGAAACAGTAGATGGTGTTTTTGGCAGCGGGACGATGTCAAAATGTCCTACTATTAAGCGTGGTGGGGCTGCATCTAAATCAGTTGTTCTCATTTTACAATATGCCCTTTGTTGTAATAAATTTAATCCAAATCAACTTGACGGTGTTTTTGGAGCTGGTGCTGAAAGAGCTGTTAAAGAATTTCAGGAATTTGTAGGACTTATTGCTGATGGAATTGCCGGGAAAGACACGTGGGCTTCCCTTTTGACCAGTTCAGGAAATCCTAATAGAAAGGGAACAGGATGTGATCGTGCACATCCATTAACAAAAGAAATTGCCAGCGCATTAGCAGCAGATGGACGTAAAGTTATTGGCAGATATATCGGTGGCGGTCTTTGGAAACGTTTAAAGCGCGAAGAAATTGAAATTATTACAGAAACCGGAATGGATATTTTTCCGATTTACCAGACAGAAGGTAACCATAGTGGCTATTTTACATCTGCTAAAGGACGCACAGATGCTGCTACTGCAATTTCAAATGCCCAGAAATTAGGATTTCCTTCAAGGACTACCATTTATTTTTGCGTCGATTTTGATGCGCTGGAAACAGATATTAAAAATAGCATTCTTCCTTATTTTGAAGCTGTTTTTAAATTGTTTTCTGATACAGGACGTAATCCTAAAAATTACAAAGTTGGTGTTTATGGACCAAGAAATGTATGTATACAGGTAAGCGATAAAGGCTATGCTATAAGCAGCTTTGTGTCGGATATGTCAACTGGTTATAGCGGAAATTTAGGATATTTACTTCCGTCTAATTGGATGTTTGATCAAATTTCTACAGTAAAGTACACGGTCAATGGAAGTACTATTGAAATAGATAATTTGATCGTATCCAAAAATTATAGAAAAATGGCGCCATTTGATCCGGAAGAAGTTCCAGAACCTGAATCGACTTCTCTCTTTAAAATGGATAATGCTGTTCTTAGCGAAAAAGATCGTAATATTGAGATCGCACTAGAATGTATCAATTATCGGCTTAAAGAAGAAGAAAAGGCGAAGGATACGGTTAATTCCATCAAATTTGATCTTCAGGAAATTAGGCGTAAGGATGAATATCAGTACTGCTATGAGAATTTTGGAGATGATAAAGGTCGCTTTATTTTCCCTTTTCCAACTCAGAGTCCAGAGGAAAAATATACTTTAAAAGTAGAACATTATGAAAAATATACTGCTGAGAGGATTAAGGCACTGAATGGAGGAGGTAAACTTGCAGAGTTTGCGTCAAGTTTTTTTGGCACGGTAGGTTCCGTACTTTCATATTTAATGAAATACGCAGATATGGAGCGCAATGGCGAAGATGTTACGTTAAAGCAGCTTATCTATAATGCGGTGGATATATTTGTTCCGGGAACGGATGTTTTGTTGAAAAATTTATATTTTCCGACTCTTTCAGAAAAAGAAGATATTCTTTTCTCAACATTATATACAGTGCTCAGTAATGATACGCTGTATCATGATATCGTTACCGATTCGACACCATATTATATAACACCTTACAACTATCGCCCTGGAGATTCAGGTTCCGGAGATGATGGTCAAAAATCTTTTAAAATTTATGCAGGAGATAGTTTGGTTCAGGTAAGTGTAACGAAAGGCGGTAAGCACTTAGGCGATTATTATGTATACCTCAGAGATTATATTCCTAGGTGCGTCTGGTATTATAAAGCTACTATTTAGGATGATTTAAAGATAGCTTTATTCTGACAAAAATGTAAACCAGGTAAGAAATCTTGTTTTAAAGGTTTCTTGCCTGGTTTTTTTATGGTACGTTCAGCAGTGTACAGTTCTGATAAATAGAAGTTGTAATTTTGACATAAGTGGTTCTCTTGTGTAAAAAGCTATTATTATCCGGCAGTGGTGAGATCAAAAAGAGAATATTAGAAATAATGTAAACAAAATTATTTGTATTTTTGGCACTTTCCTTTCTTTAACGGCTAATAAGTGAAGGGTTTTTATTGGAAGAAGAGACGGAATGAGGAGGACCGTGTATCAATTTAGAATCCATAAAATAATGGAGGAAATATACGAATGAAAATTATTTGGCGTGCCTGTTCTGTTTTAAAGACATGGAGGAACTCTATGGCGAAAGCAGGCAGGCTGCCGGATTTTCGGAAGATGTATCCGGAGGCCAGTGAAGAAATCATTTCAGTTTTGAAGGAAACAGAAAGGAAGATGCAGTATCAGGAATACGATCTGAAAGCAGAACAGGCGGTACTTGACCGAAAAACAGGAAGAGTAAGCATTCTGCCCGGAAGGGAGGATTCCCTTGACAGGATGATGGAAGCGGGGCTGTTCCCGGACAGAGGGGAACAGGATATTGAGGCGGAAATATGTAGCAGACTTCAATATGAAAAATTGCACAGAGTGAATATTACGGTACGGCAGATTCTTCCGCAATTATCCGTTTCTGCCTTCCTATATTGACTAATATGTAGTACAATCAGCGTAGCAAGGTATATAGGAGAAATTGAAATGCCTAACTCAAATAACACATTATGTTTAGATAAATTTTATCCGGAAAAAGATTTGAAAATAACAGATATTGTACAACAAAAGGATAAGATTTTAATACGAATGAAATCAATATCTAAGAGTTGCAAGTGTCCAAAGTGTAATTATTTCACAGATAAGTATCATGGAACTTATAATCGTAAAGTACAGGATTTGCCGATTTTGGGAAAAAGTGTCCAGCTTGAAATATGTTCCCATGAGTATGAGTGTGTGAACGATGACTGTGAGGTCACTTCTGTTGCTGAAACCTTTGATGGATTTCTTAATACTTATAGCCGCATGACAGAAAGATGTGCTGATTTTATATGTACGTTAGCTTTGGAAACCAGTTGTGAAGGTTGTGCTCGTATTTGTCGCACACTTGGAATTAAGACCAGCGGAGATACTGTAATAAGATTACTTTTAAGAAGATATGAATCTCTTCCCAATCCGGAAGTGGGTGATGTTATAGGTGTAGATGATTTTGCATATAAGAAGCGACATACATATGGAACCATTATTGTAAACGAAAAGACACATGAACCAGTTACATTATTGGATGGAAGAAACGGAGATACACTACGGGAATGGCTCAAGAATAATAAAAACATCAAGGTTGTTACTCGAGATCGAGCAAGTGCATATGCAAAAGTAATATCAGAAGAACTACCGGACGTAATGCAGGTAGCAGATAGATTTCACCTGCATCAGAATCTTCTGGAAGCAATAAAAAAGGCTTTAAATTATGAACTTCCTGCAACAATAAGTATTCCACATGATGATAAGTCTACTGATTTTGAGCAATCGTGTAAAAAAAATCGAATCCAATGTGGATAACTGTCCTGTTTTTTCAGAAAAACGTTATCAAATGATCTTCCAGATACAGAAATTTTTAAAAGAAGGCTGTAGTTACCGTGAAATCTCAAAGCGAATGGGAGTAGGTCGAAATACGATTGCTAAATATCGTGAAGGTGATCCAAAGGAATTAAGTATGTTCGGAATCCGGCAGAGCAAACTGGATCCTTATTATGATTTTATTATTCAATGCTTAGCTTCTGGATGGAGTAAAAGTAAAACGGTAAAAGCAATATATGAAAAGGGATATTCCGGTTCAACCAGTAATGCTTTTGAACAGTTGTGTAAAATAGAGAAAAAGAAAAATAAATGTTTTGAACCTCAGCCATATGTCCGAACAATGACAGAATGTTTAAAGTATAAAACAGGTAGTACAGGAAAAGAGAAAGACTATATCACACGTGAAGGCGTATTCCGGCATATGTGGATGAATACAGAATTAACAGATGACCATAAAAAATATATTTATGATAAGTATCCAAATATCTGGGAACTTCATTGCTGCATAAAAGAGTTTCGGAATATTTTCAAAAACCGAAATGTTCCACTGCTTTATTTGTTTGTAGAGAAATATAGTAACAGTAGTATTAAAGCACTGAAGAGTTTTGCTGAAGGATTAAAGCGTGATATAGATGCTGTAGAGAATGCTGTTGCATATAATTTTAGTAATGGTTTTGTCGAAGGAACTAACAGCAGATTAAAAATGATAAAAAGGTCGATGTATGGTCGTTGTGGTAAGCAGTTACTAGAGGCAAAATTGAGATATACGAAAAGCAGCAGAAACGGATAATTGCGGAAGAACCAGAGATCCCCGGAATAATCACTTCCTGCAACGGATCGCCTTACACAGCGGCAGACAAGGATAAAACCGC
>ENA-OPSC01000922-OPSC01000922.1-human-gut-metagenome-genome-assembly--contig:-NODE-922-length-14479-cov-2.254645_pt1 | contig 14479 bp, 10 predicted proteins | sample MGYA00241800_ERZ501891 | MGnify/ENA primary metagenome ERZ501891 (study PRJEB25962, sample SAMEA2042407) | human gut metagenome | biome: human gut; feature: human-associated habitat; material: faeces...
TGATCGCCGCGCCCGTCGCGTACGTGGCCGGCACCGGTCGCCTTGCCAAGGCGGGCATTCTTATCAAAGCGCAGGATGTGCTGGAAAACCTGGGCCGCGTATCGCATATCTTCTTCGACAAAACCGGCACGCTTACCGTCAAGCAGCCGCAGGTCGTGCGCGTCGAGAAGCCGTTCGAAAACAGCTCGTCGTACGACGAGAACCACATTCTGATGATGGCCGGCGTGGTGGAAGGCTACTCGGTGCACATTCTGTCGAAGGGCATCGCGGCGGCCGGGCAGAAGGCCATGCAGAAACTGTACGCGCGCTATGAGAACGGGCAGCGGCTGTGCGCCGAACGCGATTTGCCGGGGCATGGACGCGATTACCCCGTGGTGAAGAACATCGAGGAACAGTCGGGCAAGGGTGTGTCCGGCGAGGTGAACGGGCATGCCGTGCGCGTGGGTCGTTTCGCGTACGTGACGGCCGACGAGGCCGGCTTCACGCATGTGCTGGGCGCAGGGGTGGCGGCCGGTACTGCGGCTGGTGCTGTGCCCGATAGCGCGGTTGGCGATTCGGCGACCGGGACCGCTGCCGGCGCTTCCAAGAAGCCGGAGGTGAATTCGCTGTTCGCACCTCTCGAACCGGACGAAATGGCCGCATACGTGGCGATCGACGGCAAGCTCGCCGCACGTATTGTGCTGCGTGACGTGCCGCGCGAAAACGCCAAGGCGTCCCTCGAAAAACTGCACCGGCTCGGCGTGAAGAAACTGTCCATGCTCACCGGCGACAAGGAGGCTTCCGCACGCATCATCGCGGGCGAGGTCGGCATCGACGACGTGCAATCCGAACTCTTCCCCGAAGGCAAGGTCGCGGCCGTCAAGAACGCCACGGAAGACGCGCACCAAAACCAGCCGGCGTGGGACAAGGTCGTACAGCGCGTGGTCGGCGAATCCATGACCCGACAGGTGACGATGATGGTCGGCGACGGCGTGAACGATGCCCCTGTACTGGCGGTTGCGGACATCGGCATGGCCATGACCGACGGCACGTCCACCGCCGCGTCCGAATCGGCGCAGGTGGTCATCATGAACGACGACATCGCCTCCGTGCCGCGCGCCATCGCCATCGCCCGCCGCACGAAGAAAGTGATGCTGCAGGCGGTGCTGGTCGGCCTTGGATTGGCGATTATCGGCATGGTCGCGGCCGCGTTCAACCTCATTCCGGTGGTCGTCGGCGCGTTCATGCAGGAAGCGATCGACGTGGTCAGCATCCTGTGGGCGCTCACCGCCCTGCTCGACCGCGAGTAGCGCCGGTTGCGGCGACGAGCCGTGCGGAGGCTGAACCGCGTTGCGCCGTGCTACATCGAGCTGGGCGAGATTTCGCCAGCGATGTTCCGGCGCATCCACGTGCCGAAATCGGCCGCGTCCACGCCCTGCGACAGCAGGAACATGATCTTCGCGTATGCGGCTTCCAGCGTCATGTCGCCCGATCCGATCGCACCGGCGCGGGCAATCGCGTCGCCCGTCTCGTAATGGCCGAGCAGCACTTCCGCCTGCTGGCATTGCGATGCGATGACGACAGGCACGCCGTCATGCAGCACGTCGGCGATCACGTCGGTCAGTCCTGGCTCGTCGCTCGGCACATTGCCAACGCCGTACGCGCGCAACAGCACCGCTTCCGGACGAGGGTCGAGCATCGCGGCCAATCGCGCGGCGGAAATGCCGGGAGCCATGTCGATCACGGCCACATCGTGACGGGAGTAGGGCAGCGGCGACGTCCAACCGCAACTGGAGCCGGCCGAATCACCCGCATACCAATGCCACGGCGTGCCGGTACGTGCCAGCGGGCCGGTGGACGGCGCCGAAAACCCTTCGAACGCCCAGCTTGACGATTTGCTCACACGGTTGCCGGCGAACAGATGATGGCCGAAGAACAGGCCGACGCCATGAAAACGTCCGCTCATCGCGGCGTTCAGCGCACCCGTGACGTTCGCGGTGGCGTCCGATTCGATTTTGCCGAGCGGATGCTGCGACCCCGTGAAAATCACAGGCTTGCCGAAACCGGTCAGCGCGTAAGACAGCGCGGCACTCGAATAGCTCATCGTATCGGTGCCGTGCAACACCACAAATGCATCGGCGTCATCGCGGTGCGCGCGCAGGTCGTCCGCCATCGTCTGCCAATTGTCGGGCGTCGCGTTCGACGAATCGATCAGCGGGTCCAGCTCGGTGAACGAGAACAAGCTCGGGGCCAGATGCGCGTCCTCAATCAGCCGGCGCAGCCAGCCGCGCATATCGGCGCCCGGAACCAGACCGTTCGGTGGCTCGACCATCCGGATGGTGCCGCCGGTATACGTGATGTGAATGCGCATATGCCCACCCTCTTACGATAAGGACCTTCTTTAGTGAGGGACCGATTGTGATCTTCTGCGATTGTACGTTCTCCTGCGCCGGCACATGGGCCGGGCTGCGCGTTGCGAGGCAAGTAAGGGAATCGCAAGAAAGTGCCGTATGCCCCCTGTTGGAAATGCAGGGAATATATTAGGCTGGAACATATGAGCGAAACCAACGAACTTCGTATTGCTGTAATCGGCGCCGGCCCCGCAGGCGTCTACTCTTCCGATATTTTCCTGCGCCAGCTGGGCAAGCTCGGCGAAGAGCTGGGACTGGGCACCAAGGCCCGCATCGACCTGTTCGAAAAGCTGCCGGTGCCGTTCGGCCTGGTGCGCTACGGCGTGGCCCCCGACCACCCTTCCATCAAATTCATCGCATCCGCTCTCGAGAAGACGCTCGACAACCCGGACATCCACCTGTACTGCGACGTGGAATTCGGCAAGGACGTGACGCTCGACGAGCTGCTCGAACGCTACGACGCCGTGCTGTTCGCTACTGGCGCGGTGGAGGACAAGCCGCTCGGCCTGCCGGGATCGGATCTGGACGGCGTGTACGGCGCCGCGAAATTCGTGGAATGGTACGACGGTTACCCGACCGGCGCCCGCGAATGGCCGCTCGATGCCGAAGAGGTCGCCGTGATCGGCGGCGGCAACGTGGCCATGGACGTGGCCCGCGAACTCATGCGCAACGCCGACGACCTCAAGGCCAAGACCGACATTCCGGACAACGTGTACGAGGGCATCAAGGCCAACAAGGCGAAGACCCTGCACCTGTTCATCCGCCGTGGCGTGGCCCAGGCCAAGTTCTCCGTGCAGGAGCTGCGCGAAATGGAGAAGCTGCCGGGCGTGCAGCTGATCATCAACGAAGACGACTTCGATCTGGACGACGACACTATCGAGGAGGCCGGCAAGGACAAGCTGACCCGTCAGATGGTCGAGGAGCTGTTCGCCATCCGCGAGATGGCCGAGGACATGGAAGACGACGGCGACACCGATTTCGAAGGCAACCCGGCGGATCGCAAGTACTACATCCACTTCAATTCCGCTCCGGTCGAAGTGCTGGGCGAGGACGGCAAGGTCAAGGCGATTCGCGTGGAGAAGACGACGACTTCCGCGGACGGCAAGATGACTCGCACCGGCGAATTCGAAGAGTACCCGGTGCAGGCCGTGTATCACGCAATCGGCTACAAGCCGGCCACCGCGCCGGGCATCGCGTACGACGAGCGTCGCGCGCACCTGGCCAACGCGAACGGCGACGGCCGCATCACCACGGAGGCCTCCGGCGAGGGCGCGCAGGTGCGTGAGCGTCTGTACGCCACCGGTTGGGCCAAGCGTGGTCCGGTCGGCCTGATCGGCTCCACCAAGTCCGACGCGCTGCTCATCGTCACCAACATGCTGGAGGACCTGTCCAAGGCCGCCGAAGGTGGCCGTGTGGCAGCCGACCGCGACCCCGAATCCATCGACCGACTGCTGGCCGAGCGCGGCATTCGCCCGATCGACTTCGCCGGCTGGAAGAAGGTCGACGCGTTCGAACGTGCCGAAGGCGCGAAGGAAGGCCGCGAGCACAAGAAGGTCATCGACCCGGAGCAGATGCGCGCGCTGGCGCATGCCTGAATCGGGCCGGCTGGAATTAGGGTGGGAGTGCTGACTTCCTGACACCCTAACTCCAAGCCTTTTAACGCAATCTAGTAACGCCCTGCACGTCCGATTCCTCTGAATCGGACGTGCAGGGCGTTAGTTTTTGCCGCTTTAGTGGTCGATTTTCGGCGGACTGGTCGCGTAGCGTGCGTTTTCGATCGCACAACCGCCCGTTTCTCCAGAATCGGACGTACGCGGTCGTTTTGACCTATTACCCCCGAAGTTCGGGTCCATGCGCTAGGCTGACCCCAGTGAAACGCGGTGCGCAATATCATCGCAAACGGATGTGGGCATTGAAATCTAAGGTTGTGAAGTCGGCATGAACTTTGGAAAACACGTCAAGCGCAAGGCACTGTACTGCTGTTCCGTGTCCGTTGTGGGCCTGCTGATCGCCTGCCTGATCGGCTTCGCCATGGGCGTGGGTCTTGTCGATGTGCATCTCGAAGAGGAAGCCCACGCAGCGGCGTCCTCGGGAACGTCTTCGGAAACGTCCTCCACGTCGGGCGCGCTTAAGCAAAACAGCGCGCCGCAATCGCAGACACAAGCCGTCTCGTCGCCGACGCAGGTCGCGCTGGACGGCATTTCCGCAGTCGAGGGCAGCGCCACGATCACAACGCAGGGCTTCACGCTAAGCGCCGATTCGCAGGCCGCCGTGCAGTCTCAAATCGCCACTTTCGAAGCCGACGGATATACCGCATCATTCGTGCTCGCCGACATCACGACCGGCCGCACGATCGCATACAACGCCGATGCACAGATCTATTCGGCCTCGTCGGCGGAGGCGCCATACCTGATATCGCTGTTCTCAACGGGCACCGTCGACCTGAACAGCGTGGCCCAATCCGCTGACGCGCAGTCCGCCACCGTCCACCAGAAGGTCGACGCCGTCCTGCGCAATTCCGACAACGCGTCTTACGACTGGCTGTACAAAACGTATGGCCTCGACTGCTTCAACACGTGGCCCGAACAGGCGGGCGCGGCTTCCAGAATGGGTGATCGCGGCGGGTACCTGTTCACCTCCGCGCGCGACATGGCCAAACTGTGGACCGCCGGATACGGTTTCCTGTTCGCCGGGCAAACGGCGGGGGTGCAGAACATCACGCCCGAATCGCTGCAATGGCTGTCCGGAGACATGACGAATTCGCTGAACTCCTGCATCCACGCGGCCCTTGGCGATGCGGACACCGTGTACACGAAGGCCGGATGGATCAACGGCGAAGGCGATTTGTACGCGCTGAACGATGCCGGACTGGTGATGTCGCAGTCGGGCACGTGCTGGCGGTGCTGACGAACGCGTGCGGCCGCAACGATTTGCTGACCAGCCTGATCGGCGCGCTCGACGCAGTGCATTCGGGGGATATGCGGGGGTAATACGTTTCAAGTTGGGGTGACTCTCGCCGTGCCGCAGATAGGTCTATGGCCGATGCTGTAGCGTCGTTGCGTGGCATGTTTCTAGATGTTGCAAATCCACCCTTCAGCTTGTATACAGCAAAATCCCAGCCTGAATTCCTAGGCTGGTGGCCATGAACGGCAAATTGCAGGTGCACGGCCATTGCAATGGCTTGAAAACAACGCTTTTGTTCGCGTTGATGTGGGGCGTCATCATGCTCATCTGGTGGGCGACCGGCGCCAGTCAAAGCACGCTCGGCTACTACATTCTCATCGGCCTGGGCTCCACGTTCGTCTCCTACTGGTTTTCCGACAAACTGGCGATCGCCAGCATGCACGCTCGACAGGTGAGCGAGCAGGAAGCCCCCGTACTATACAAGATCGTCCGCGAGCTATCGGCGAAGGCAGGCAAGCCGATGCCGCGCATCTACATCGCCCCCACCATGAGCCCCAACGCGTTCGCGACGGGGCGCAACGAACGACACGCGGCGGTCTGCTGCACGCAAGGCATCCTACAGACGCTTAACGAACGTGAGATTCGCGGCGTGCTCGGACACGAACTCATGCACGTCTACAACCACGACATTCTGACGTCCGCAATCGCCTCCGCCATGGCCACCGTCATCTCGTACCTCGGCTACTCGCTCATGTATTTCGGCGGCGGCCGTTCGCGTGACGACCGCGACGATTCGGCGTCCGGCGGCTTGGGATTGCTGGGTGTGCTGCTGAGCACGATTCTGGCGCCGATCGCAGCGTCGCTGATACAGATGGCAATCTCCCGCACACGCGAATACGACGCCGACGAAGACGGTTCCAAGTTGACGGAGGATCCGGAAGCGCTCGCTTCCGCGTTGAGCAAGATTTCCGGCGGCGCAGCCGCGATGCCGATGGAGAAGACCGCCGGCACGCAGTCGGTGGCTGCGATGATGATCGCCAGTCCGTTCTCCGCGGAGGGCTTCTCGCGCCTGTTTTCCACGCATCCGCCGATTCAGGACCGCATTGCGCGGCTCATGCAGATGGGTCAGGAGATGCGGCAGCAGGGCGCGCAGTCGGGCTACCTGGCCGGCGGATACGCAACGACCGGCGTTGCCGCGATCGACATTCGACAGGGCGGTTATGACGGGCCGCAGTTCGGCTCGCAGTATGGTTCCGCTTACGATTCGTACGGTTCGGGTCCGGCGGGTTCGGCGGGTTCGACCGGTGGATATTCGCGCGACTATTCGCAACGCCCCATGCGCAGAAGAGGGTCGCGCTGACGCCCGCACAGCCTCCCGCGCCGCTGGTTCCTGCCCCGGCTTTCAGCCTTTTCCGGTACTGATGTTGCTGCGGACGCATACTTGCTGTGCTGACGACTCCCAAAATCGCTATATGTGGCAGATAAGAGACTGCCGAGAAAGTGATTTCCGCTATATGTGGCACTTTCCTTCGCGAAGATGCCCCCATACCTTCGATTTCGTACCCTCTAACAGCTCTTGCCCGCGGAGAACTGCCACATATAGCGCAAATCGATTTTGCGGAACCGGACAATCTGCCACATATAGTGGGAATGGCGTGCTAGACTAATGGCTCGTGCCCAAAAGGCACACCTTGCGGATGTAGTTCATCGGTAGAACGAAAGCTTCCCAAGCTTTAAAGGCGGGTTCGACTCCCGTCATCCGCTCCATTCGAAACCCTTGGAATCGTTGGAATTTCAAGGGTTTTTCTATTGTCGTAAAAGACCCGTGAAGCCAACTTCGCGTCGCGCAACTGTCGGTTGCGTCGCAAAATTTGGTTGCGAATCGCAATGCAACCGCAAGATGGTGGCGTGGAACGCGACGTTTATGACAAGCTGTTGCTTGGCAATCGCCAATAATCGCAAGTCGAGGCGATATGGAAACTCGATGAAAGGGCGGACATGAGTTTCAAAGAGAATCTGCAGTATCTGCGCGGTTCGCGCAACATGACGCAGGAACAGCTGGCAATGCTGCTGGGCGTTTCCCGGCAGGCAATTTCGAAATGGGAGTCCGAGAAGGCATACCCCGAAATGGACAAGCTGCTGATGCTTTGCGGCATCGCAGGTCGCAGGAATGTCCGATTTTGGTGAATCGGACGTTAGGGATACGAATCCGAATGCTTGTGCGTCCGTTTCTGGTGAATCGGACGCACAAGGTGCCAAAACCGGTGTTCAATTGTCCGTTTCTGCAGAATCGGACATGCGGGGTGGGCGGCAGGTAGGCTGGAATCCGTGAATACGGATCAGAAACTTCCCGCCGAATCCGCAGGCGAACGCCCCAGTACCCCCCTATTTGGTCATGCCATATCACACGCGGCGACACTCATCGGCCTGTTCGCAATCGTCCTGTGGGGCTTCATGGCCGGCCTCGTGCGACTGGTCTCCGAATCGTTCGGCGCCACGCTCGGTTCGGCGCTCATCTACACCGTCGGTGGTGTCATGCTGTTCATTGTGCGCCGTCCGAAACCAATCCGCGAAGCGCCATGCAAGTACCTCATCGCAGGCGGACTCATGTTCATCGCATACGAGGCGTCAATCTCGCTGTCGATCGGCCTGGCCACAACGAACGCGCAATCCGTGGAAGTCAGCCTTGTCAACTACTTGTGGCCGACGCTGCTGGTGCTGATGACCGCAGCGGTATCGCACAAACGTGGTGCGGTCGCCAAAGCTATTCCTGGCGCGGTGATCGCAACCATCGGTGTGGCGATGGCGGTTGGCGGAGAAAGCCTTGATATGCAGGAAGCGGTCCACAATATCGCCAGTAACCCCCTACCGTATGTGCTCGCGTTTGTTGGCGCCTTTATTTGGGCGATTTATGCGACTTTTACGCCGTCGTTGTCCGGCGGTTACGACGGCGATTTTCTTCTGCTGTGTGGCCGTTGTACTGTGGACCATCCATTTCGTTTCGGGAGACGGTTTGCCGGACACGGCGCCCGGCATCGGTGGATATGCTGCGCTGATTGCGTGCGCCGCTTCGATTTCGGGCGGCTACGCGTGCTGGGGATACGGCATGTTGCACGGCAGTATGGAAACGCTTGCGATTGGTTCGTACGCGACTCCGCTGTTTTCCACGGCTTCTAGCACGCTTCTGTTGGGCGTGGCGCTGGGCATGCCGTTCTGGATCGGTGTTGTGCTGGTGGTTGCCGGTTCTCTGATCAACGTGTGGTTTGCACGGCGCCCCTGAGTGTCCGTTTCTCCCGAATCGGACAACCTGGGGTGACCGGATGACGCGTGGGTGGCTGATTCGGGGGGATCGGACACTTGTTGGTGCGTGAGGAGGCGACATGTGGGGTAGTGGCGGCGCAGAGGAGCGCCGGGATGGCGCAGCGGTACGTAAGGGAAGTGACTGGGCAGGACAATGCCCTACGCATCCACGCTAGCTTAGGTTTTTGCCGGCTGGTCGATGGTGACGAATTCGTGGCTTTGGGTTTTCAGGTCGTCGATGATGGCGGGCAGCGCGTTCACGTGTACCAGCCGAAACCGATCTAAACCGGCTCAAACCAGCCCGTTCAAATCCGCCTCGTCACATCACCTTGGTGGACTCCAGATTGCGGCTCACCCAGTTGTTCAACCGGATCACCGGCTTGCGCAACACCAATCCCAGCAGCAGCGAAGGAATCAGGAACAAGGCGAGATACACCATATCAAGCAGGTACTCATTGCCGTACGATCCGGCCATCGCGGCGTGCATGGCATCGATGGCGTGCGGGAATGGTAGGAACGGGTAGAGCATTTGGAAGAACTTCGGCAGCGTCTCGATAGGGAACGTACCGCCCGAACCGGCGACCTGCATCACCAGCAGCACCACGGCCACAGCCTTGCCGATATCGCCGAACGACACGGTCAGCGTATACACGATATTCGAGAACACGAGCGCGGCAAGCCACCCCACGGCAAGGAACTGCAGCGCATGATTCGCCTGCACGCCAAGGAAATACATGTCACCCAGGCAAACCAGTGTGCCCTGCAGCAACGCGAGCAGCGCGAAGATCGCGTACCGTCCGAAATACTCGTGGTCGAGACGCAGTCCCCAACGTGAGGCGTTCCCCGGGCCGGACGGGCCGGCGATGCGCGGCAGCGTGTCGCCCAAGCCCAGCACATGCGCCTTCTCGCGGTCCGAAATTGTCACTTTCAGCATGGCGCACAGGATGATCGCACCCACCCAGATTGACAGGATCGTATAGAACGGCGCCATGGCCGAACCGTAGTTCGCAATCGGGTATACCGAGACGCGATGCAGTGCGACGGGCGCGGAAATCAGTGTGGACAGTGTGGACGCGTTGGCGGTGGCCAGTGCACGTAGTTCGTCCGATTCGCCCGAATCGGCGTCGTTGTCACCGTCGCCACCATCGCTGTTGCCGTCACCGGCGTTTCCGCCCGTCTCCAGCTTCGTGATCAGCTCCTTCACCGTCGCTGCCGACGAGTCGAGTTTCTTCGCGATCGCGCCGAGCGTGGAACGGATGGACGTCACATTCGTCCCCACATCGCCCGTCACATCGTCCAGACCGTCGGCGGTGCCGCTCAGCTGGGTGATCATGCTGTCGGTTTGGGAGATCAGCGTGCTGACTGTGGAGGCGAGCGCGTCGATTTTCGGCTTGACGTTCGTGGCGTAATCGTCGCGCACATTGCTGATCGACTGCTTCGCGGAGGTGATGCGGTTCAGGATCTCCTTGCGGGAGCGTTCCGCGGCTGCGGTATCCTGCGTGACCTGCGTGGAAGCGTCTTTCAGCTGCTGCGCGAGCTTCTGCGAATCGCCTTTGGCGGCTTCCAGCAGCGTGATCTCCCGGTCGATGGCTTCCAGCAGCGCCTGTTTCGCGGAATCACTGTCCGGTAGTTGTTCCACCGATTCGCGCATGTGGTTGAGGCTTGTGATGTACGTGTCGTACAGCGATTCGCCGCTGGAGATTTGTTCGCTCAACGTTGCCAACTGGCTGGCTGCGGTGTCTGAGTCCTTGCCGATCGCGTCGAACGCCTTGTTCACCTTGGCAGCTACTTGGTCGAACGCGCCTGACACCTGGTCGAGCGCGGTGTTCACCGAGGAGGTGACGTTCGCACCTGCAGAAGTGAGTGACGTGGCACCTGATTTGCCTTGCTTCAACGCGTTCTGGGCCTGTTTGCCCGCCTTGGTCGCCGAGGCGAGCAGTTTGCCCGTGGAATCCACGATGTCGTTCGCCGAGCCGAGCAGCTGCGAATACGACGTCACCTGCTGCGATGCGCCGCTCAGCGTATCCGCCGTGGTGGTGAGATTGCCGTTGAGGTTGCGCATGTATTCGGCCATTTGCGGGCTTTGCGAATAGTGTAGGATGCTTGAGGCCAGGTCGAGTCCGACTTGCGCAATCGTTTTGGCGAAGGTTTTGTCGATCGTGTTGACCACGGTTGTCGCGCCCTGATCGGTGATATGCGGGGCGATCGGGTTGATTTTCTCGTTTAGATAGTACTTGAGTTGCGCGTGTTTGATGTCGGGGGAGAACAGCGTCATCATGTCGGCGCTGAAACCTTTCGGAATTACGATCGCCGCATAGTATTCGCCGGATTTCACCCCGTCGATTGCCTTGTCGCTTTTCACGAACTGCCAGTCCAGCTGGTCGTTGGCGTGCAGTGTGCTGATGATGGTTTCGCCCACGTTGACGCGCACCGGTATGAGATCCGACTTGTAACCCTTGTCGTTATTGGCCACGGCGACCTTCAATGCCTTGGTGTTGCCGTAGGGGTCCCAGCTGGCCGCGATGTTGAACCAGGCGTACAGCGCCGGCACCACCACCAGGCCCATCGAGACGATCACGGCGATCACGTTGCGGGTGGCATGGCACATGTCCCGCTTGAAGATGCCCCAGATCATTTTCACTGTTCGTTCCCCTCCTCACGCAGACTCCTGCCAGCATTTCCGTCCGTGTTTCCAGCCGCATACTCAGCCGCATGTTCAGGCGCATGTCCGGCCGAACCACCATGCGCAGCCTCATACAGCCTCGTACGTACGGCATGCATCGGCTTGTAATGCATGTCCGGCCGGAACAGCAGGTTCTCGTGCAGGATCGCGCTGCGGAACTCTTCCGCACTCATCGCTTCCTCGCCCAGATAATTCGCATACCGTTCGCGCAGATACTCCACCACGATGAGATACGTGTCGATGGCGATGATCGAAATGATCCAACCGAGCAGCATGGCGAGCTTCATGCGCGTGATGAATAGCAATAGCAGGAACACGAACGGCAGTACCGCCAGCGCGAGGAATCCCCAACGCACCAGGCGCGGGTACAGGCGGAAGAAATGAATCGCCCGTCTGCGGGCGAGTTCGGGGAACTCCTCGGCGATCTGCTGCGCGGTCTCGGTGAGCCGCAACGGTTCCACCGTGCCTTCGTTATGTTCGGTGATCATCAGATCAGTGTCCGCCAGACGGTTGTCGAACAGGCGGTTGAGGTTCAACGCCAGCTTGCGGACCACCAAGCCGATGAACAGCGCCACAGGCAGATACCAGAACAGCGAGAGCATGTCGATCCAATAATGGTTGGCATACATGCCGCCGATCGGCCCGCGCATCGCGTTGATGCCGTAGGTGAACGGTAGGAACGGTTTCAGACGGCGGAAGAATTCCGGCATCATCTCGATGGGGTAGAGGCCTGCTGCGCCCGGAATCTGGATGATCACCAGAATCACGGCGACGGCCTTGCCGATATGCCGGAACGCCACGGCGAGCGCGTAAATGATGTTCACGTAGACGAACGAGGCGAAAATGCCGGCGAGGATGAACAGGAACGGATGCTCGCATTGGATGCCCAGCGCGAGATCGCCGATCGTGGCGATGATCGCCTGCAGGAATCCGACCGTGACGAACAGCAGCCAACGGCCCATATAGCCTTGGCGTGGCGTGTACATGCGGATCTTCTCATCGCGGTCCACTTCAAGCTTGTAGATCGCGACGAGCACGAATCCGCCGACCCACAGCGCAAGATTCGTGTAGAACGGCGTGACCGCGGAACCATAGTTTTTGACCGGGTAGAGGACCTGTTCGTCCAAATGCACCGGTTCGCCCACGAACGAGCCGACCTCGCTCGCGTCAAGTCCGAGCGCTTGGGAAAGCTGCTGGAACATCGCCGAACTGCTCAACGCGGCCACATCGGTGCGCGTGGTGTTGAGCTGTTTGGCGAGATTGGCGAGCTGTGTCTGCGTGCCAGCAATGGTGGTGTTCGTTTGGGTCACGGTGCGCGACAACTGGTCGAGCAGCCCGTTGCCCTGTTCCAGCGTGCTTTGCAGCGTGGTAAGCGTGCCGGACAGCGACCCATTGGCCAGGCTGAGTGTATCGAGCCCGGTGTTGAGATTCGGCATGACCGTGCCGGTGATGGTCGTGTGTGCGCTCGCCATCGACGCCGTGCCGTTCTTCGCCAGCGTGGTGACATCGTCGTTGAACCCGTTCGCGGTGTTCTTCCCCGCGTTGATCGCAGCCGTGGTGTCCTGATCGAAGGCGTCGATGCGCTGCTGCTGGAACGTCAGCTGTTTGCGGGCTTCGGCGAGCTGCGCGGAAAGATCCTTATACGTTTGGCTGTTCGGATCCAGCTGGCTGGCCTGCAACGCCTTCTCCACGCCGTCGAGCACATTGCCGGTGGTGGCGTTGACGTGATGCATGGTGCTGGACACTTGGTCGAGCGCGTCCTGCGTGGTGTTCAGTCCGCTGAGCACGGTGCCGGTGGCATTGCTCACGTTGACCTGCAGGCCGGACAGTTGCGTGCTGCCGTTGTCGAGCGCTCCGACCAGTGTGTTCGAGAATCGTTCGGTTTGTGTGCGCGTCTCGCTCAGCAAGTCGGACGCCTTGCCGACGGTGTCAAGCGAGTTGGTGATTTCCGAGGCGAGCGCGATGTTGGACTGTTTGGCCGAATCGATGGTGGTGAGGGCCTTGTCGAGCGTGGAGCGGGTGTCGCGCAGCTGCTGTTGGACGGTTTCGAGCTGGTTGATGGTGTCGGTCAGATCGTTGACGACGTCGCTTTGCGCGCTTTTCACGCTGCCGGTGGTTTCTCCCGCTGCCTCCTTCACTTCCTTTGCCACGGCGTCGGCCACGCTGGAAACGAAAGTGGTGTTGATCTGCTCGTCGATCGTGGTCGCGCCCGTATCGGTGATTTTCGGCGCGATCGCGTTCAGCTTTTCGTTGATGTAGTACGTGATCGACGGTCGGTCGCCTTTACCGGTGACGGTGCCGATTAGTCTGGAGCTGAAGTCTTCCGGCAGTACGATCGCCGCATAGTATTTGCCGGATTCCACGCCTTCGATGGCTTGCTGCTTGGGAACGAAACGCCAGCCGAGCTGATGGTTCTTCTTAAGCTGGTTGACGGTCTGCTGGCCAGCGTCGAGATGGCCGACCAGCGTGGAGGTTGTGCCCTTGTCCTCGTTCGCCACAGCGACTTGGATGTTGCCCGTGTTCGCGTACGGGTCCCAGTTGGCGAGGATATTGCACCATGCGTACAGTGATGGGATGATGGCCACACCCAGCGTGACGACGAGCGCCACGGGGTTCTTCAGAATGCGTTTCACGTCTCGAAGGAAGATGGCGAAAACCTGGTGCATCAAGCCTCCTCGCGGGTATTGGTCGCAACATCTACGTGCGGCGGCATGCCCGTGCGGGAACACCCGGTTGGGCTCTTCGTCGCGCGATCCGGTGGACATTCTATGACTTCCGATGGAACGATCGCAATGGTTTCGCCATGTTTATTGGTCGGTCCCGCAAGTGTCGGGATATGAGACGAAAACGCTCGGCATATGGCTCTAGTGGGGCGGGCGACCTGGATATGGAGCGGACGGTCGGGAAAACGGAAAGGAAAGATGGCGAATGTTGTCACATGACAAGTGGGATAGGGTTGGGCGATAATGGAGGCATGACTATTGCAACGCCGGAACGTTATGCGCAAATGCTGGACGCCGCACGCCGCGGCGGTTACGCCTATCCCGCGATCAATGTGACCAGCACGCAGACCCTGAACGCCGCACTCCAGGGTTTCGCCGAGGCGGAATCCGATGGCATCATCCAAGTCTCCGTAGGCGGCGCCGCCTACTTCTCCGGGCAACGCGTCAACGACCGCGTCACCGGCTCGCTTGCCTTCGCA
>ENA-OPSC01000924-OPSC01000924.1-human-gut-metagenome-genome-assembly--contig:-NODE-924-length-14446-cov-5.611771_pt1 | contig 14446 bp, 10 predicted proteins | sample MGYA00241800_ERZ501891 | MGnify/ENA primary metagenome ERZ501891 (study PRJEB25962, sample SAMEA2042407) | human gut metagenome | biome: human gut; feature: human-associated habitat; material: faeces...
CCGGCCCACTTACGCATAAAAAGTGGCCCGTTTACGGATGAAAAGGTGCCATTTCTGAAGCTCAAACTTATGGTTTCAGGCCCAGAAATGACTGATTTTAGTGGCATTTTTCGGCTTATATGCAAACGTATGTTAATGAAGCGACGTTCTTATTGTCGTTTAATTAACATACGTTTACTTTACATTTTCCAGATTGAAAAATATTTTTGTCATAAGTTTTTACCATTGACATATTAAGGTGAGTAATTATTTTTATTGAAATAGAATATATCTGAATTTTGTATTTTCCAAAGAAAAATTGTCTTTATAAATTCCATTTAGCAATATTAATTCAACATCATTTTTTACAAATCATCTAAAACAACTCCTTCACCTCCACATTCAAAGCAGATTCCATTTTCATAATATTTATACTGTGGCAAATATCCTGTTCCATTACATCTCCGACATATCGAAGCGTATCTCACAGGAATCTCATTATTTGATGTTTGATATATTGGTACAGATGATAATTTATGCCTATTCTTGTGACACTCTAAACATAAAGTTTCTAAAGCGTCATTGTCATATTCCCATGGTTTCTTTCCTAAAACATAATATTTGTGATGCACATTTAATCTTTTCAGTTTTAATAATTCAAAATCTAATTTATTATATTCTTTGCTATATTGAAGACAAAGATTATAACATTTCCGCTCGAAATAAATATAAACATTGAAAGTTATGTCCACAGAATTTAATGCTTTACAAATTATATTTTCTTGTTCAATTCTTGCATAATTAGTTTTTCCAAAATCTACATTAAATCCAAAGGCATTAAATTTAACATATTGAATCATTAGTGTCCCGTTAAAATGGGACACTAATGATTTTATATATTTTATAGTCCCTTAGCTATATAGATAGCTACCTTGAAACGATTCTCCAATGTTTTTGAATCATCGTTTTGACTGATTATTGCACAGAATAATTTATCCCATCCCATATCAAGGAAGTCCTTAATAAGTGTTCCTTCTTCTTCTGGAATAACACCAATGATTTTTTTCCTTTTTTATCTATACTAACTCCAACTTGTTTAGAAAAATCCTTAAATTTTTCTTCATCTAAATCATTTAAATAAACAACTTTTCCCACCTTGACTTTTTTCCAATATTCTGCACCGCCACATTCAAGAACTTTCTTTAAAGCGAATTCTTTGTAAAATTTTCTCATAACTAAAATTTATTTATAATTAAAAATATCATTATCAAATTGTTGCTCAACAGACATTTGCCTTATTTTATCAAGCCAGTCAATGATTCTTCGAGGTGAATTTTTAAATCCTTCTGTCTGATTCTTTTCCATTGCTAAAGCTATTAATGAATATTCTCTTTCCAGTGATGTTGAGAAAACACCTTGATCATCTGTATTAATTGAAACAGCAATGTCATGTTTTGGGTATGGAGTATTCAAACCACTATTATAGAATTTCAATATAGGATGCTCATCATAACTTGACATCTCTCCAATCTTATAATTCGATGTTGGATTACATTCTATGGATATTCTCTTCTTTTCAATTTCTTGAAGCAATTGCTCCTGTATTGCCTCAAGAAGTTTATAAAAATCTTCTACATAGCTTTCTTTTATTGTAAAGGCTACAGCTTCCGCACCTCTTTCTATAACATCATTTTTATGATATTGGTCAAATAATTCTAATGCATTAACATTAAAATCTGCAATTTTTATTCCATATTCATGATTCTCTGCATAGTTATCCCATTCTTGCTCTAATTCATCATCACTTTTTTCTCTGTCACTGGCAAATTTAGGATTATTTCCTCTCAATACCCACGATTGATAATAGTCATTGATATCCTTTTTAACATCAGGATCATCCAATAACTCATAATTAATCTTACCATCCTGATATATTTGTCCTTGATATACTTCATAAAAGTATTGATTAAATATGCCTTCCAAATAATAACAAAGAGAAGTAAAACCGAATAGTCTCTTGCATTTATGGTGTAACCACGCCATATTATCAAGAAGTACCTGTTTAGTACAACAAATTGTGTTATAGCGCATCGTATAATATTTTCTTACATCAGTACCAAGAACAAGGCAATGACCTAATCTGTCGCCATTCTTCAAATTAAAATAAATCATTGCTTCCTCAACAGCACGGAGTCCATCTGCTATATCAAAAAAGTCTTCTCCTACATGATAGGTAATATTCAAATCATTAGGTCTTTGTCTTCCATTATTTTTGACATTATGATTTTTAAGAAACCGAAAAGCCTGAGCAAAGACTTCTGGACGACAATATATCTCTGAATTTGCAGCATCTATTCCTACTACATATCCAGCAAGAGCATAATCCTCAGAACCTATTCCTAGATATTTGGCGTTATTACGGAACTTATAGATAGCAAAAGCTCGTTTTTTAATATCTTCTCTTAATTCCTTATGCCTATACTCCTTATCATTTCTTTCATCACGGCTTTTTATGAAATGAAAGATAATGGAGAAATTAAATCTGAATTTTTTGTCAATACTTTCTACAATTTCTTTTATTTTTTCTGCTATTCCATCTTCTGTCGTATCAGGAACTATGCGTGTTTCAAGATATCTTTCTTTACCATTTATTAAAAATGATTCTATCGCTGCTTTATAAAGATATTTCTTATAGTTTTTTACGATAAACTTGTCTTTAATTTCTTCAAACAATGTAAAATTATAAAAACCAACAGTTGTATTTAATTGTAAAACTGAGTTACGGAATTTAATTTTATAACATAGGTAAGCGTAGAAAAGCGAACTTATATCTTTATAGTCATCACACCCTTCCAACAATAATTTGAAGACTTTATACATCAATTCTCTTTCTGATGAAAGTACAGACCTTATATTATCCTTATTATAATGAGGTATTCTAATATAATCCAAATCCTGATAATCAGATCTGTTCTCAAAATATTTTGATGTTTCTTTCGCTTTAGATAGTAAAAATTCTAAAGAATGAGATTCTAATAATTGACGTTTAGCTGATTCGTCAATTTTTTTACTAGATGCAATAACCTTATTTGCATAATACTTTTTATCGTCAATTATATTTGCCAATTGAGCAAAAGTAAGTCTATCTTTTTCCAAGAGTAACCCAGTACGTGAAGCTAAATATAAACGTATAGCGCATGCTCTATACATTTTTGCATAAAGGTCCTTGTCCCATCCGTAAGTTTTCCGCAAATTATATACTTCAGTAAAAACATCCTCCATACTAGTAATATTGTTCATTATCGAAAGCCAACTCATATCAAAATTATATGAAGAACCTTTCAAGTGCATATGAAGATCTGACATACGATTTTTAAACAGAGCATTTAGCTCCTTATTATCGTGATCAATATATGCAGGCCAATCAAAGAACTCCCTTTTAGACCTATTTACAATATCAAGAGATGCTGCATATACAGTTGTGAATGTATCTTCCCCAAAGAGATTAGAAACATTATGCCACCTTAATAATTTAGAATAATGACAAACCGGATCATTGTTTTTTAAATATATAGTCTTACAAGCAAAATGTAATAACATATTGAATACTGACTGGTCAAAGAATTTTAACTCTTTATGAGCTTTTAAAGGTTCCATCCATTCAGAAATAACAACCTGACCTACCATAGATTCCTGATCCAATGTATTATAGGAATTTACTTTTCTTAATAGATATTGAATTTGAGATTCATTCATTTCGGTATCAGGACGCGGAATTTCACCTCTGTTATATTGACTACACTTTGGTAACATATCCGCACAAAAAAGGACTTCATCGCCATCCTGTTCCTTAAAAACAGCTTTCAGCGCATTACTTAAATATTCCATATATATAGATTTATTAGTCAAAAAGTTGTTTTATTTCTTCAATTGTAAGTTTTTCATTTATAGTATTAAATAATTCTGACATCTCCATTTTATTCTTATGCAGTTCCAAAATTTTTTCTTCAACCGTATCTTTGCAAACCAAACGATATACCTCAACATTATTTTTCTGACCTATTCTATGAGTACGTGCAAAAGCTTGACTCTCAACAGCAGGATTCCACCAGTCATCCAGAAGAATTACTCTATCGGCAGCAGTAAGATTCAGTCCTGTTCCTCCAGCCTTTATACTTACCATCATAACTGTAGCAGAAGGATTATTCTGAAATGTATTGACAAGTGTTTGTCTATTACGCGTCTCACCTGTAAGTATCAACGGGGTCAGTTTATTTAACCCCGGATGCTTTACAAGCAACTCCAAAGCTGAAGTAAATTGTGAAAACAACAATACTTTATGGTTTTGTGAAACGAAATCCTTTATCAGTTTTATTGCGAAATTGAATTTAGAACTGTCTATAATCGCTTTTCCACTCAGACTAAGTGGCAAAAGACTGGTGTTTACACAGCATTGTCTTAATCTTAATAACCCCTCAAGTGCTATACTGGTCAATCGTCCACTAGTTCCATCACTCATAGCAAGGAGAAATGTTTTTCTTACTTTGGAATATATTTCTCTTTCTTCCTTCGAAAGCTCTATATATACGTTCTCCACTACCATATCAGGCAGATTCAAAACCTCATCTTTTGTCCTTCTTAATATAAACGGTGACAGAAACATTTTAGACAGTTCCACTACCCTCTTTCTATCGTTAGTATCAGTCAAACTCTTGATTTTATTATATATCAGCTCAGTTTCTGGCTGTATAAGTTTAAATTGTGCCCATATTTCATCAATAGAATTTTCAATGGGAGTACCACTAAGTATAATCAAATAATGCCTGTTAAGTGACTCTATGGCTTTATGACGATGTGTATTGTCATTCTTTACCATTTGTCCTTCATCTACTATTATTGTATCAAATTCTCTTTTGTGGTATTCCGAGGCATGAATCCTTACGGCTTCGTATGACTGTATTTCAATTCTTTCTAATAATTGGGGAGTAAACTTCATTATCTCATTTTTCCAATTTGCAGTAAGTGAAGCTGGACATATTACAAGAAATCTGTTATTTTCTTCAGTTATTGTAGTAAGATAAGCCAATGTCTGTAATGTCTTGCCCAATCCCATATCGTCAGCAAGCAGCCCTCCCCTATGATTCTTTCTGAGCTGAGACAACCACATAACGCCATCCATCTGATATGGTTTCAAATGTACATTCACATTTTCAATAACTATCGAAGTTATTTTTTCTCTTTCGCTATCAGATAAAGGTATTATAGGTTTATAAAAATTCTCGATATTTATATTGTTGGGAATCAAACTACCGACAAACTTCTCTGGAGTAAGATTCTTTATCTTATCAGAATCAAACAAATTAAAATTACCATCTGATTCTGTATAATTTCTGCTATTAAGATATGCATAAAGTATATCTTCAATATTTAAAGAATCATCGCTTCCTTCATTTTTAGATGAAAACCACTCAATTCCATTCTTTTCTCTATGATATGAAGCAGCAGAATACGTCCCTTTCGAAGAAGGAAAATAGAGTTTCCACCCCTTAGATGTAAAATCTTTAAGTATCTCCACGTCAGGTTTTTCTAACGATAAAGTGCTATATAATCTATCTATACTTAAATTTATGGATTCTATAAATATATCTTCATTCTCTTTATCCCTATAAAAGAAATTGTTATTATCATCTTTAATCGGAATAGAAGTATAACATATTGGATATAGTGTAGCAGAATCCTCATATCTAAATCTTAAATTCATATTTTTCCACCACATTCGAATATCTGATATGTAAATTTCTCTACCTATAAGTTTTCCTTTACAGATGTGTATTTTATCAGCAAATAAAGAACTTTTCAAAACAGATTTTATATTCTTTATTCTTTTTAGAGATGAATTTTTCCCTCTAGAACGCTGGTATATCCATTCATGATTAGACAAAACCTGAATAAGCTCTTCATTTGTCATTTGTACAGGAAAAAAAATAAACGGCTGTTTTTCCTGCCCAATCATAAACAGAATTTGAGCCAAATGATCTGTCTGAAAAGTTTTAGAACGACGAATATCGTCTCCGTTTACTTTTCTTTGAAACGGAGACAAAGACCTGGAGCCTGTTTCTATACAAACTTCAATTTCTACATTTTTATTCGCAGTCGTATTATTCAATATACATACCAGCCTATATTCCATTAGTCAAACTTGTAAAAATAATTAAAGCTATCTATCATTCTTTTCTTTAATCTGCTTTTTTTATCATCATTGCAACTGACTTGATGATATGGTAAAACAGAAGATTGCATTTTACCAGCAAAATCGAAATCATCAATTCTACATCCGCCGTCACAAATATATCTCAACTCACAATCCTTACATGGTATCACATTATCCACTGAAGTAGCCAAATGTATTTCCTTACCTTTTTCCATGAAAAACGACATTGGCTTTTCTGTAACATTGCCAAATGTTTCCATTTCATTTATTCTATTGCAGAAATAAACATTTCCATCTGCACTGATAGATATACCTCCAAGACCACAATTTATTGCTACTAAATTTGGTGTATGGCCTGCAAGAAAATTCTCATAATCAGCATTTTCATCAACGTACTTTTCTATATCTTTTATTATTGCAGAATATTTTTCATTCTCTTCAGCCGTAAAATTAACATTTCTACCAGGAAGAAGCTTTTTGCTAAGTTTGAAGAATACATCATTACCAAATGTCTTTCCTTTTATCGCGTCAACAAGATTCTTGTACCTAATCTGCGTATTCGCATTGAGATTATCATAAGTAAATGTTGTAGCTACAGATGTCTTTACTCCTGCATTAGCAAATTTTACTATCGTATCTACAACTTTTTCAAAGTGTCCATTTCCTCTTACTGCAGAATTTGTCTCTTCATCAACTCCATCAAGACTAAACTGAATTTCATCAATAATTGGAGCTAACTCTTTTATCAATTTATCAGACCACAACAGACCATTAGAAAGGATTGTGCATTTCAATCCTGAATTATGGGCATGATTTATTATTTGTGGAAAATTTTTAAACATAAGAGGTTCTCCACCAGAGAAAGTCACAAATTCTCCTCCATTTTCTTTAAATGAAGTTAATACTTTCATCCAGTCTTCTAATGCTAATTCATTTTCCAGTTTCTTTCCAGATAGCATGAAACAATGTTTACATTTAAGATTACATGCATTTGTAATATATATATTAAGCATTTTGTAACCTTCAAGATATTCTTTAGGTACATCTTCATTGACTCCTGCTAACTTTCTTGCAAAAATTGCAGCCAAAACGATCTTTAGGTCAACCATCGCTTTTTCAGTCTTTATAGTTCCTATTATATCGCCAACGCATATTCCAGAACGCAACATGTTTAGAAAATCTATCTGACTGGAATTATATAAAACTATCCAATTTGCAGTTTGAACAGCAATAACCAAATAATAATTATTTATTTTTTCTACAACTATTTCTTTAGGGAAATGAAGTATATCATCGTAATCTAATTCTCCATTCATAATTATCAAGAATAATTTAAAATAAAAAAATGCCCCATTTTTTGGGGCATCAATCTTTTTGTAAACCAAAAATTAATTCTGGTTTACATCACAGCGTTTAAAGCAATACATAGCTCCTACGCGTTCTGCATCAGAAAATTTTTTTTCTGACCAGTTAAATGTAATTTTCTTTTTCATTTTTATTATTTTTTTTAGTTTATAAATAATACCTGTTCTCTATTAACTTAGTCACTAAAGTACAACAGCTTTTTAAATCTTCAATATCTATAGTCTCAACAGGACTATGCATATATCGACATGGGATACTTAATAACAAAGTACATATTCCATTACGACTAATCTGAATCACATTGGCATCTGTACCTGTTGGGCGTGCACAAACCTCCAGCTGATAGCTAAGATTTAAATTTTTCGCCAAAGATACAACTTTTTTTGTAATTTCATTGTCCATATTAGGACCAATTGCAATAACAACCCCTTTTCCCAAATTTATTTCGCCATCTCTTACAGGTGACATCCCAGGATAATCTGTTGCATGGGTTACATCTAGAACAATACAAATATCCGGGTTTATAGTAAATGCAGCAGTCTGAGCACCTCTTCCCCTAAGTTCTTCCTGAGTTGTAGCAATATAATAGATGTCATCATTGCACTCTTTTTTTGCAAGTTTCTGAGCTATAGAAACTATTGCAGAAAGAGAACACCTATTATCCATAGCCTTACCTATCAACTTATTTCCTTGCTGATACGCTAATGATTCTAATGTTCCTACATTACCAATTTCAACTAGTTTTAGAGCCGAATCTTTATTGTCAACATTAATATCAATCCATAAATCTTCGGGATTTAAAGATTGTTTAGAACCAGACTCCTTCTGAAGATGAATAGGTTTAACACCTATACAACCCCTAACAATATTATTATCGACACCTTTAATCAAAACGGTTCTACCAGGAAGAATATTGGTATCTATTCCACCAATTTCATCAAAATACAAATAACCATTGTTATCAATATATGTCACTATAATTCCTATTTCATCAGCATGAGCTGTTATCATTATTTTTTTTCGTTTATCCCCACAGCCATACTTTACTGCTACAGCATTACCTATATTTGTAAGATTTATTTCATCTACATATTGCGATATTTCTTTGCACCATACGTCAATAACTTCTTTTTCATAACCAGAAGGTGCAATTATACTCGATATATGTTTTAAAAAACTTACATTAAACTCCATAACACCAATTTTTAATTGCAAATTTAAAGAAATTAATTGGAAAAACCTTGCAGCAAATCCAATTATAATCAAACTATGGCAAGTAATTTTACTACTTTCATATAAAATACATATTCCATAGTAAAAATTCAGGATTTTTTCGAATTTAGAAAATAAAATAACTATATAAAAATTTTTAAATATTATCATATTATTAGTGCCTTTACAAAATCTTTTGGGCTATTGTTTTTTTATCTATAATATTTATATTATATTGAAAATGCAAAAACAAAGATGTAACAAAAAATTTTTCAACTTAATGAAAATAGCCAAAGTAAAATATTATAAACAAGTTCGAGATAAGAAATATTAAAAAAGTTCAAATCATAGAGTATTCTCCTTTATTACAATTGATGACTCCGACTTATTATCAAAGAAACAACATGCTACCTTTATGGTTTCTGTGCCTTATACCGTCATCACATGGTGATGGAATATGCAGATTTATTGAAAATTCGATACTCAGATTCATCGACAATACAGAATAATTCAGTAACTTTGTATTTGGTTATCATCGCTCGTACTATTTGTAACTATCTTATTTTCAATCATAAAGATACAAAATACTTGCGAAACTGCCAATTCTTATTTATGTTATTTTATCCCAAAATCGTGTAAGCTATGAATAGAAACAATTATCCCAAAGGAAGTAAAGGCATGATTCAATTATTGGTTGAAGAACATAAAGATTTGTTGGATAAGGTGCTTGGTATTAAGCTCAACTGGATATGCCCGATTAAGGAGGATAATTTTAAAGAACTTCAACTGAACGGAGAAAAGATGTGTGGCGAACTTGGATTATCTAGCGAAGATTTCAAAGATTTTTGGCCGACAAGACAACCGCAATGGGATGGTATAGCAAAAGACGAAAATAATAATCTATATCTTATAGAAGCTAAATCGCACTTGGATGAAATATGCCTCGGAAACCGTGAGCCTGACGGCTCTAATCAGGATCAGAACAAAAATTACGGCATGAAAATAAAAAGTCTGTTATGCATTAAAAAACATTATAACTCAAACGAAGAAAATAAATTATGGCTGCACAAATACTATCAGATTTCAAACAGACTGGCGTTTTTGAAAAAGATGAAAGAACTGTCTAAGAACAAGAAAACAGACTATAATGATGTTAAACTTATATTTCTTAACTTTAAAAATGACACCACATGGGGTAAAAAGGCCGTAAAATGCGACGAATGGATAAAGAAATATAATAAAATTTGGGATGAACTGGGTGTTAATAAAAACATGTTGGAAGAGGATGGTGTGCTGATTATAGATATAGACGGTAAGGATTTCTAAGAAAACATGCAAGAGACTGATTCTGATTAAACAAAGAATGTATGTCTGCAATGGCGATTGTGCAAGTCATGAAAGTTTTTTCATGTTATCTTACTTCAATTTCTTGATTTATCGAATAATCCAAACTTTCTAAAGAATAATATCAACATGCGGGCATATCGACACAAAAAGCAACACCACGTTTAGCGCTTGAATAATAACCTTAACCGTATGTCGTCACAAAGAAAAATACACGGAAGACAAAGGAAAATGCAAGGACAAACTAAATAACTTAGTTAAAAATAATGTATTCTGTACTACATTCTTATATTTTCGCTATATTTGCATAACATGAACAGAAATTTGCCTTCTGCATAAAGAAAAGAATATATCGCTAAAATAAAAATTTTATTGCCATGAAAATCATCAGTCTTATACTATTGCTAATGGCCCTGACGGCAGCCTCAGCCAGAGCCGACAATGACGCAACAGAAGCACTGGGCGACAGTTGCATGAAAATAAACGACACGTTCAACGCCATGAGATATTACGGCGAGGCGCTGCAGACAGACAGCTCAGACGCGATAAAGGAAAAAATGGCGCACTGCCTGTTTATGCGTGGCGAATACCGCAAATGCGCGTCAATGCTCGAAGACATGGCAAGGAAAGGCACAGACAGTCTGACTGCGGAGACGATGCGCCGGCTGTTTGACTGCTACAGATACATGGACAACACGGCAAAACAGATAGAATGGGGCAACAGGTTGCTGAGCAGATGCCCAATGGACGGCATCGTGACGGCATATATGGCACGCATATACAACAGCGACGACAACATATCGTCGCCGCAGAAGGCTTATGACATTACGGCCAGATATATGCAGACAGACTCTGCGTGTCTGCCCGTGCTGCGCGAATATGCCGACGCCAACTTCCTGCTGCGCGATTACGACAAGGCAATAAATGCTTACAACAGGCTGCTTGAACTGGGCGACTCTACCTACAACACGGTCTACTCGCTCGGCATGGCCTACATGCAGACGGGCAAGAACCCTATGGCACGCAGATGGCTCACCAAGGCAGCCGAAAAAAGCAAGATGCAAAATGCGGGATGCCTTTACCGGCTCGGCATCGTATGTGTTGACATGGACAGCGTGGCCGAGGGCATTGACTATCTGGAAAAATCAACCGAACTGATGGAGCCCGACCATACAGTGCTGTTTGTAGTAAAGCGCGCATTGGGCGAAGGCTACTACAAGCAGAGCAAATACTGGTCGGCAATATACGCATGGCGTGAGGCGCTTAAACTTAACCGCAACAGTATGGCCACGATATTCAACACGGCGCAGGCATACGGACTTGTGGGCAAGCACGACATGGAGAAGGCCTACTACAGAACTTTCCTGAGCATGGCAGCACTGGTGAAGCCCAACAAGGAGCTTAACCAGATGGTGGAACAGGCCGAGACCGCAGTGGGAATGAAGGAGAACTTCAACGGAAACATAATAAGCCTGCCTGCAAACTGACCATGCCGGCTGCCTAAAACGGAAAGACGCCACGTCGGCACATAATAGAGACAGCTTATCTTAGATTAAAACAATACTAATTAAATATTTAAGCCTATGAAAAGAAATCTTTATATTGTTTCTCTCTTCCTGTTTTTCTTCTCATTAAAAGGCATTGCGGCCATTCCTGAAGGGGCAATACCATTTATCTTTGACAGGCATCTGTATTTTCAGTGTACGCTTAATGACACCATACCTGTTACCCTAATTTATGACACCGGGGCTGATTTTCTATACTTAGACCAAGATTATCTGAAAGTAAATAATCTTCAAAATGCTTTCGGCAAAAAAGGCAGGGCCAAAATCGGGGGAGCAGGCAACAGCGGACCTCAAAGCGTAGAGATATTCATCGAGCCCGTCAAGATTCACTGCGGCGATATGGAATATCAAAACAAGATTACTCCTATAATTAAGCTGCGCGACATTCTCGGCAGACATACCGACGGCTTGTTAGGCAACACTCACCTACTGACATCTCCTTTGGAAATCAATTTTAGCGAAGGATACATAAAACAGCTTAAAAAACCGTTTAAAGATGATTTGCTTGATAACTATATAAAACTTGACGCACGATTTGAGAAAAACCGTATTGATGTAAAGGCCAAACTTCAGATTGACGAGAAGAACACCTTGGAAGGATGGTTCAGAATGGATTTAGGATGTGGTTCCTCAATCAGTCTTACTAACGAGGCAGCATCTTCTCTGAATATTGATGACATACCGAAAGCATACTTCAGGACACAAGCCGGCGGCATTGGCGGCGGTTCTGACCAGTTTATTATAAGAGCCGCGCAATTCTGTATGACAGATACACTTAAAGACATCGTAATAGATTATTCTGTTAATAAAAAAGGCGCTCTGTCATTTGGTAAGCCATATTTAGGTCTGATTGGAAATAAAATATGGTCGTTATACGATATTGTCTTAGATCCGGAAAACTCTTCAGTGTGGGTGAAACGCAACAAGAATAAAGGAATGTATATGCTATCATCTGTAACCCATATGGCAACTTTTGACCGCACGGATATTTATGAAGGATGGATAGTGAACGGATTATACAAAGGCGGAATAGCAGAAAAGGCCGGTATTGAAATTGGAGATATAATCATAGCCATAAACAACCGTCCGGTAAAAGAAATAACATGGGAAGAACAACGAAAGGGGCTAAACCTTAATGGAGAAGTTGAATATACCGTCAAAAAAGCCGACGGCAAGATAGTTTGCTATACATTACACGTTGACAAACAGATAATCTGATTTAATGCCTGACTAAATATTAAGTTTTTATAATCGGGAGAGAAATTCTTATTTTTATAGGAATGAAGCTAAGATAGCCCTATTGCCGTTTTATATTGAATATCTTGCCGTCCGCTATTTTCTAGACATAGCCCGTTATGCCTGCTAAATAGCAGACGGCAAGACAGCAATATGTAAAAAAGATGGAAGGAAACATCAATCTGCATGCAGAAACAAACAAGATACCGGCTTACGACCGATAAAGGTTAAACAGGCTCTTGGGCAAATATGATAAAAATATAAAAAACTGTTTGAGTGTTAGCATTTTATTAGTATCTTTGCAGACAGAATTTTAAGCAAATCACAATAAGGATTATTCCGTTGTGAAAACATTGAGGCTGGCTCGTCGTCCTTTAACGGCGGGCATTTTTTATAATGGCCGAAAGGCTTTGACAAATGGGTATTGACAACAAGATTTCACTATAAGTTATGGACACTAACATTTCCGACTATGAGATAATGGCGCCCGTGGGCAGCCGCGAGAGCCTGCAGGCAGCACTGCAGGCAGGTGCCGACTCGATTTATTTCGGCATCGAGAAGCTGAACATGAGGGCTCACTCGGCAAGCACGTTCACCATTGACGACCTGCGCGAGATTGCAGCTACGTGCGGCGAAAGGGGCGTGAAGACTTATCTGACGGTGAACACCATCATCTATGACGACGACATAGAGCTGATGCACCAGATTATCGACGCTGCCAAGGAGGCCGGCATATCGGCCGTGATAGCGAGCGACGTGGCCGTGATGACCTACTGCCAGAAGGTGGGCCAGGAGGTTCACCTGTCCACACAGCTTAACATAAGCAACATCGAGGCGCTGAAGTTCTACTCTCAGTTTGCCGACGTTGTGGTGCTGGCGCGCGAGCTGAACATGGAGCAGGTGGCAAAGATACATGAGCAGGCGGAGCAGATGAACATCTGCGGACCGTCGGGCAAGAAGATCCGCATTGAGATGTTCTGCCACGGCGCGCTGTGCATGGCCATCAGCGGCAAGTGCTATCTGAGTCTTGACAACGCGTCGCGCTCGGCAAACCGCGGAGAGTGCATGCAGCTGTGCCGCCGCTCATACATCGTGACAGACAAGGAGACAGGCACGGAGCTGGAGATTGACAACAAATATATAATGAGCCCGAAGGACTTGAAGACGGTGCGCTTCATCGACCGCATGATGAAGGCCGGCGTAAGGGTGTTCAAGATAGAGGGCCGTGCGCGCGGCGCTGAGTATGTCTACACCGTGGTGAAATGCTACAAGGAGGCCATACAGAGCGTGCTTGACGGCACGTTCACCGAGGAGAAGAAGGACGAATGGGACGAGCGCCTGGCAACGGTGTTCAACCGCGGATTCTGGGACGGCTACTACCAGGGACAGCGCCTTGGCGAATGGAACAAGAACTATGGCTCTAACGCCACGGAGCGCAAGGTTTACGTGGGCAAGGGCGTCAAGTATTTCTCTAAGCTCGGCGTGGCAGAGTTTACGTGCGAGGCGTGCGAATTCTCTGTAGGCGACAAGATGC
>ENA-OPSC01000925-OPSC01000925.1-human-gut-metagenome-genome-assembly--contig:-NODE-925-length-14438-cov-1.951053_pt1 | contig 14438 bp, 13 predicted proteins | sample MGYA00241800_ERZ501891 | MGnify/ENA primary metagenome ERZ501891 (study PRJEB25962, sample SAMEA2042407) | human gut metagenome | biome: human gut; feature: human-associated habitat; material: faeces...
GGCACCCCGAAAACTAAACTATTATAGTCCCGCTTCCTCTGTTGATGGTTAATAGCTATTAACCATCGTTCTCCCCCGCGCGCGTAAGGAAGTTGCGTATGGGGGTGGCAGGGTGGCACATAATATTTAATAATCTTGAATTTTGTTAGTTTGGCAATAATTAATATATTATGGAAATCAAAGTAGACCAGGTAGAAAAAAGGTCATGGACTGAGATTGATCTAAAGCAAATTGAACGCAACTTTCAGATATATAAAAATCATTTGCGTAAGAACGTAAGTATTATGGCTGTTATTAAAGCTGACGCTTACGGGCATGGAGATGTGATGGTAGCACGTACTCTTTCCAAAATGGGTGTCAATCTTTTTGCAGTATCTAATATAGATGAAGCTGTGGGATTAAGAAATTCAGGTATTGCGGGTGAAATTCTTATTTTGGGGTATACATCACCTAAATATGCGAAAACTCTCAGTTATTTGGATTTGACCCAAACGGTTGTATCTGAGGAATATGCGGAAGAATTGGCTAAATCACAATATAAAGTGAAATGTCAGATTGCGATTGACACTGGCATGAATAGAATCGGAATTTCTGCCATTTCACTGGATAATGCAGAAACTGCAATTAGGGATATAAGTCGTAAGCTGATTGTCAATGGTATATTTACCCATCTTTGTGTGGCAGATAGTAATGCTCAGGCGGATAAAGAATATACAATGCTACAGCTTAAAAGATTTAAAGATATTGTTGACAGAATTTGTGATTTGAATTTGCCTTATATTCATTGTTATAATTCCGCTGGTGGATTATACTATTTGGAGGATTCAGAATTTAATGACAAGATAGGAAATATCGTTCGTTTAGGAATTATGCTTTATGGACTTAAGGCAGACAGAAGCATGCCAATTCCTCAAGGAATTAAGCCGGCTATGACCTGGAAATCGGTTATTTCTATGGTAAAGAATGTTCCAATCGGTCAATCAATAGGATATGGCCGTACTTTTACAACCAAGCGCGATTCCCGTATTGCTACAGTTACTACAGGATATGCGGATGGATACAGCAGGCAACTTTCCAATAAAGGTTTTGTGATATTGGCAGGTAAAAAAGCCCCTATTGTAGGGCGCATATGCATGGATCAAACATTGATAGACGTTACAGATATTCCTGAAGCCAAGATGGGGGAAAGGGTTATCCTTATGGGGGAGTGTGATAATTTAAGTTATACCGCAGATGATATGGCAGAAGATTTAGATACCATAGGTTACGAAGTCATATGTGATATAACAAAAAGGGTTCAGCGTTTTTATCTGGAATAATGAAAATATATACTATTCATAATATGATATTACAATCATGCTCCTATCTCCTTTACGAAGATGAAAAAGATGATTGTTATTTAATTGATTGCGGTGATACAGTTTCCATCTTTCAGTTCCTTGAAGAACAGAGTAAAACATTAAAAGCTATATTTCTTACCCATTCTCATTATGACCACATCTATGGGCTGAATACGGTTTTGGAAATATATCCTGATGCCGCCATTGTTGGATCTGCATTGACGATTGAAGGGATTCAAAATGCGGATATAAATCTGTCTTATATGTATGATTGCGGAGATTATGTCGTACAAAATGCCAGAACTATAGATATAAAGGAATATAAACAGAATATTTTTGGCAATAAGATAATAGCTTTTTCTACGCCGGGACATGATGTAGATTGTTTAACCTATATTATTGGTGACAATATATTTACAGGTGATGCTTATAATCCCGATTTTGAAGTATTTACTAGATGGCGGAGGAGTTCTGAAAAAGATGCATCTATCAGCATTCAAAAGATTTTGAATATGGTTGAAGAAAAGCATCTTAAGATATTTGCCGGACATTATAAATGATTTATGATTGATATAAAAAATAAAGTTGATTGTTGCGGTTGTAAAGCTTGTGGTGATATCTGTCCTAACGATGCGATTACATTTAAAGTTGATGAAGAAGGATTTTGGTATCCGTTTGTGAATGAGGATAAATGTATAGATTGTGGATTATGTGAAAAGGTTTGTCCTATTTTACATCCTGATTTTTCTAAACTGAACCATAGTCATACTCCCGCGACCTATATAATACAAATGCCTGATGCTAATGACCGATTGGCCAGTGCGTCCGGAGCTGCGTATACATTACTTGCACGTGAAGTCTTTAAACAAGGTGGATATGTCGCCGGACATATTTGGGACGGTAAATCCAAAGTAAAAGGATATATTTCCGGCAATCCTAAAGACCTTGATATCTTAAGAGGTACAAAATACTTGCAAAGCGATACAGAAGGGATGTTTCTGGCAGTACGCGAAGTTCTTAAGACCGGGAAGTTGGTGCTATTTAGTGGATGCCCGTGCCAAGTCGCTGCAATAAGGCGCTTTTTAAGGAAGGATTATGAGAACCTGATAACTACTGATTTCACTTGCATGGGCATTGATTCACCTCTTGCTTTTGCTAAATATATTGAATCTTTGGAGTGTGAGTATGCTTCCGAAATACTATTATTTAAGGCAAAGGCTAAAGAAGTAGGATGGAGACATTTAACCAATAAAGCCATTTTTGCCAATGGACGCACTTATTATGGTATAAATGGGGAAGATGCAAACCTGAAAGCCACATTTCTCAATTTGTTGGTCAGGCCTTCTTGTTATGATTGTAAGTTTAAAGGATTTCCGAGAATATCAGATATAACCATAGGTGACTATTGGCGTAAAAAATATGATTATGATCCTTTGGATGATAATACGGGAACGTCATATTTAATACTTAATAATAAAAAAGCGGAGGATTTCTTTGAAAATTGCAAATCGTTTTGTTTGCATCGGCAAACAACGCATACCGAAATATTAGGAGCCAATCCTTTGTCCGTAAAATCCTTGTCTTTACCTTCCGTAAACAGAAAAGAATTTTATGATCGAATTGGAAAACAGGATTTTAAGTATGTGGTTGATGACTACATCTCCCAGCAGAATAAACGTAAAAAGAAATCGTATAAAGAATCCATCAAGCTCCTACTGAAGATCCTTATCTTCTATCGAAGAAATATTAAATCTTTCTTCTATTTTCTATACTATAATTTCTTTTCAAAACGAATTAAGACAAATTTTTGGCAAGGAAATATTCTGTTACCGGTCAATGTGAAACTTAATTTAAAGGATAAATCTTGTGTTTATGTCAAAGGTCTCAATATAATTGATTGTAGGGCAGAGAAAGGACAAATCCGTTTGATGGAACAATCAAATCTTTACCTTAACAGTAATATATTAGGTGATAGAGTAGATATCTCGATGCGGCATGGAGCAAATTTGTTGATAGGGAATTATTCTGAATTAAAAAAGAATGTTAGAATAAAGTTAACGCATAATGTGACGATTGGAGATTTTTCCCTAATAGCGGATGGTGTTGTTATTGATGATACCAATTCCGAAGTGGTCCTTTTTAATGAAATGACAGATCCAGATCCGATAATAAGAATTGGGACACATGTATTATTGGGCAGAGGTGCTGTCATTAAGCGTGGGACGGAACTGGGCGACGAAACTATTGTGCAAGAATTTTCCGTAGTCGCAGGAAAATTCCAACCGAGAATTGTACTTGGAGGCTGCCCTGCAAAAGAAGTGAATAGTAATATAAATTGGAAATATAATTTTAAACGATCATGGAATTACAAGATGTAATCAATTTATTTGAGGAAGTACTCAATAAAGAGGGAGATGAAACGATTAATGCAGATACCAATTTTAAGGAATCAGCACACTGGGATTCTCTTTCTGCATTTACCATCTCGGAAGCTATTTATGACAAATATAACATCAAACTTCGAGGTATTCAGATACGTAAATGTACTACGATAAAAGACCTTTATGAATTAATTTCATCAAACTAATTATGTTTTTAGAACAAATATATCATAATCTTCTTCATAAAGCTGCTAATCCTGCTATATGTTTGGATGAAGAATATGTTACCTATGATGATATGCGTCGTAAAATAAACGGCATTCGTCATTTTATTCAGGCAAATCTGTCGAAAGAAGAAAAAGGATTGGGGCTTGTTGTATATAGTCTTCCCGATACTTATGCCGCCATTATTGCTTTCTGGCTGGAGGGTAGATATTATGTACCAATGCTTCCTTTTGCTCCCTTTGAGCGTAATCAAAGTGTCGTAAGAGAAAGCGGTATTAAACATATTTTCTCACGTTCAGATTTCAAACAAGATTTAGACGGTACTCAGATTTATCTTGATGATATAGAGGGCTTGGAAACAAATCTGCCTTTTGATATTACTCATATCAAGAAAGATGATTTGGCTTATCTTCTTTTCACTTCTGGCAGTACGGGAGTTCCTAAGGGGGTTCCTATCACTTATAATAATTTGGACAGTTTTATTAATTCCATGTGGGCATTAGGACATGAAGTTTATGAAACAGACCGCTGTTTGCAGATGTTTGAACTAACATTTGATTTTTCTGTCACCTCTTATGTACTTCCTATTTATGCAGGAGCTTGTATTTATATCATTCCAGAAGGAGAGATAAAGACAAGTTACGTTCTGGATCTTTTGGAAGAATATCATCTGACTGTGTTGAATTTGGTCCCGTCTGTCATGACCTATCTTAAACGATTCTTTGATGAACTTTGTATTCCCGAAACCCGACTTTGCTCTTTCTGTGGTGAGGCTTTAATGGATGAAATAACTGAACAGTGGCAAAAATGTATTCCCAATAGTCGTATTATTAATTTTTATGGTCCCACTGAAGATACGGTGTTCTGTACTTATTATGATTTCAAGGCTAATGATGTAAAATCACATAACGGAGTGGTTAGCATCGGTAAGGATATGCCCAATAATCAAAGTATTATATTGAATGAAAATAATCAGTTGGCTGCGGATTTTGAAGAAGGAGAATTGTGTTTACGCGGACCTCAATTGACACCTGGTTACTGGAACCCGCTTAACAATGAACATGTCTTCTTTGAAATGGACGGCTATCGTTGGTATAGGACAGGGGATTTGTGTTTTCGTGATGCGGAAGGAGATTATATGTATGTAGGACGCAAGGATTTTCAAGCCAAAATTCAAGGTTTTCGTGTGGAACTGTCCGAAATAGAACACTATGCAAAAGAAGCGCATGAATCCCGACCGGAGTGTATTTGTGTTGCCTATCAGAAGAATGGTCTTACTACATTAGGATTGGCAGTACATTCAAATCCGATAGATAAGGATATTTTCCTTAATTATCTTAAGGCGCAACTTCCGCCTTATGAAGTACCTTCAAATGTTATATTCTTTGATACATTCCCTCTAAATATTAACGGGAAAATAGATCGGAAAATGATTATAAAACGATTCGAAAATGAGTAAGTTAGAACTTGTAAGAAAGTTTTTAAGATATTTGCCTCATACTATATTCTTTAATTTCAAATATTTGCCGTTCAGGCAAGCTGTTAAACTTCCAATCCTTCTTTATAAGCCACATTTTGTCAGGTTAAAAGGGACGATTAGAATAGATGCAGATGAAGTTCGTCCCGGTATGATACAGATGGGGTCTCTTATAAATACCTGTAATCCTAATAATGGAATTACTTTTGATATTGATGGTTCTATCATATTTAAGGGACGTGCCATATTCGCTAATGATTCATATATAATGATTAGGGATGGCGGGGTATTGACTTTGGGGAAAGATCTTGATTGCAATTGCAAAATCAAATGTGCAAAGTCAATAGAAATAGGAGATGAAACTTGGATTGCGTATGATTCCATGATAATGGACTCCGATTGGCATGCCTTGACTGATATGACAACCGGTAAATTATTAAATAAAACCTCTCCGGTTAAAATTGGTAAGCATAACTTTATCAGTTACAAATGTATTGTTACGAAAGGAACTGTTACGCCTGACAATGCGACTTTCATGCCCTGTTCTATTCTCAATAAAGTGTATGAAGAAGGAGAGTACCCATTATTTGGTGGAAATCCCTGTGAATTGTTAGATGAAGGATATTATATGGATCATAGCAATAATTAATGTATGAAGATTTTGATAGTAGGAGGTACAGGGTTAATAAGTACAGCTGTGGTAAATGAGGCCGTTGCACGAGGTATGGATGTGACATGCATAAATCGTGGAAATAATTATGGCAATAGAGAAAATCCTAATGCTAAGTTTATTCATTTTGATATTAGAGATAAAGAAGTTGCTGAGAAAAAATTATTCGGTCATAAATATGACGTGGTTTTAGATTTTATTTGCTATAATGCAATTCAAGTGCAATATAGTTTAGAGTTGTTTCATGATAAATGCTCTCAGTATGTTTTTATCTCAACAGATTCTGTCTACAAATTACAAAAAGATGGGCATTATGATGAAAACACACCTCAGTCTAATCCGGAATGGGAGTATAGTTATCAAAAGGCCAACTGCGAAGAGATAGTTCGTAGTTATTGTAAAAAACATGATATTGTTTATACAATAGTTAGACCTAGCATTACTTATGGCAACACGCGTATACCTTATGGATTAATGCCATCATACGGATATCATTATACACTTATCGAACGTATGAAAGCGGGAAAGCCCATTGTAACATGGAATAATGGACAAAATTATCAAACGGTTATGAGAGTTGAGGATTTTGCTGTTGGTTTAGTAGGGTTATGGGGAAATCCCCAAGCTTATAATAATGATTTTGGGATCTGTGGTGAAGCTGTGACATGGAATCAAATACTTGAAGCGATTGAAGAAAAAGTAGGAATTAAAGCTATAAGAGTAGATTTGCCTGTGACTCGAATTATAAAAGAACTTCCTTCGCGGAAAGGAGAGTTTGTTATAGATCGTGCAGAGGATCATATTGTATCAAATCGTAAATTAAAAGAAGCGGTTCCTTCTTTTAAAATAAAATATAACCTGAAAAAAGGAATTGCAAAAACGATAGATTATTATCAATCCAATAATAAAAGAATTTTGGGTATTGATTATAGGTTTGATGGACAAATGGATCGATTATTACATAGTGTTCCTCTGAAAGCTAAAATAGGATATGTAAATTATGAGTCAGATAAATGTCTACGACATTATTTCCAATATTTACTTGGCAGGTATGAAAATAATGTTTTCATTAAATTCTTTCTTCTAAATAAGAGTCTTTTTTATCGCATAACCGCTTTGACACGAAATTATCTCAGAAAACATTTTTCATAACACCTAGGCAAGTTGCAAAATTTGCCAATATATTATTGTGGCATAGTTTCACAGTATTGTAAGATTAATGGAAAAAAGTTCTAATAAAACAATAGCAAAAAATACATTATTTCTATATTTCCGAATGGCATTGGTAACGGTGGTGGGGCTGTTCACATCACGTGTCATTTTGAAATATTTGGGTATAGATGATTATGGAATTTATAATGTAGCCGGAAGTGTAGTTGCTTTATTTGGTTTTTTAACCGGAGCTTTAGGAGGATCTTCTTCCAGATTTATAACTATAGAGATTGGAAAGGTTGAAAACAATGACACAACCCGATTAGTGAATTGTTTTAAAACCACCAGGGCCATACATGCCATATTAGCTTTATTGGTATTTATCGTTGCCGAAACAATCGGATTATGGATTTTGTATACGAAATGTAATATTCCTACAGACAGACTGACTGCTGCAATGTGGGTATATCAAATATCCATATTGACATCCTTGCTTAATATTACGCAAATTCCGTTTACGGCTTTAATTATAGCACATGAACGCATGTTTATTTATGCCTATGTCAGTATATTTGAGGTGATAGCAAAATTACTTATTTGCTATCTGCTTATTATAAGCCCAATAGATAAGTTGGTATTTTATGCTTTTTTATTGCTGATAATTCAAGTTGTTACGCTTGGTGTGTATCGAATTTACTGCTTGCGAAATTTTACAGAATGTAAATTAGGGTATGCAATAGACAAAACTTTCTTTAAGCCGTTGATGTCTTTTTCTTTTTGGAATCTTTTTGGTTCTCTATCATATTCTGCATTGACACAGGGCGCGACAATATTGATTAGTTTCTTTTTTAGTCCAGCATTGGTTGCGGCTCGATCTATTGCAAATGTAGTAAAAAATCAAGTGGCCAATTTTGTAAATAATTTCAGATTGGCAGTTAATCCTCAAATTCTTAAGCGCCATTCATCCGGTGACATAGAAGGCTCTCAGAATTTATTGTTTTTTTCGTGTAATATCAGTTTTTATTTAATGCTGATAATTGTACTTCCATTATTATTTGAAACCAGATTTATTTTAGAGTTATGGTTGGATGAGGTTCCGGAATTCACTACAGAATTCTTGCAGATTGTTTTGTTGGAGATGTTAGTTTATGTTTATGATGTGACCTTTTATCAGATATTTCAAGCGGAAGGAAGATTAAAAGAAAATGCTATTATATGCCCAATAACAGATTTTATTGTCTTAGCCATCATTTATGTGTTATATAAATCAGGCGGAAGCGTTCTTTGGATTGCATGGGGAATGCTATTCCTAACAATTCTGCAAGGTATGATAGTGAAACCATACCTAGCTGTTTCATATTTTGGTTACAAATGGAGGAGTTTTATTAAAGTGTTTTTTAATAATGCGTGTGTCTTGGTGGCGTCTTTACTTATTCCTATTTTAATGATTCTCTGTAAAGGGGAACGGTATATTTGGAATATAGCGACTATACTCGTGTCAATCATCTCAGCCTGTATTTCTGCCTATATATTAGGATTTAGCAAACAAGAAAGAATGCGCCTTAACCAAGTAATAGTACAACGATTTTTGCATAGATAATTATGTTATTCAATTCATTTGAGTTCTTGATCTTTTTGCCAATAGTATTTTTGCTTTATTGGTTTGTATTTCAGAAGAATCTTAGGCTACAGAACTTCTTTATAGTTGTAGTTAGCTATTTGTTCTATGGCTGGTGGGACTGGCATTTTTTGCTATTGATGGCTTTTACAACTTTCTGCAGTTATATCAGTGGATTAGGCATATCTTATTATTACGTACAGGGGCGGAAGAAGATAAGCAAGTTGTTGTGTGGCAGTAATATTGTTCTAAACCTGTTGATACTTGGTGTATACAAATATTACAATTTTTTTGTTGACAGTTTTATTGAGTTATTTCAGCTCATTGGTATAAACCTACATCCGGTTACGCTTAACTTAATATTACCGGTGGGTATTTCTTTTTATACATTCCAAGCTCTTAGTTATACAATCGATGTCTATAGAGGTAAGATTAAAGCGACGAATGATATAATTTCATTTTTTGCTTTTATCAGTTTCTTTCCTCAATTGGTAGCAGGACCAATTGAACGGGCTACCAATCTGTTGCCACAATTTCAAAAAAAACGTATATTTGATTATACCATTGCTGTAGATGGAACGAAGCAGATTCTTTGGGGATTGTTTAAGAAAATGGTTATAGCTGATAATTGTGCGGATGTAGTAGATAAAGTCTGGGGGAGATTATAGCTCTTTGATGTTGATATTGACCGCCGTCTTGTTTGCTTTTCAGATATATGGTGATTTTTCCGGTTATAGTGATATTGCTATTGGAACAGGTAAGTTATTTGGAATCAAACTTATGCGTAATTTTAATGTACCTTACTTCAGTCGTGATATCGCTGAATTTTGGAAAAGGTGGCATATCTCATTGAATACTTGGTTTGTGGATTATGTTTATATTCCTATGGGAGGAAGTCGAGAGGGAAAATGGAAAACTTTTCGCAATACTTTTGTGGTGTTCTTGGTCAGCGGTTTATGGCACGGTGCGAATTGGACCTATGTTTTATGGGGCGTTTTTCATGCGTTGTTGTTCCTTCCACTGCTATTGCTCGGCAAGAACAAACGATATCGCGATACTGTAGCTGCGGGCAAACTTTTACCATCTGTCAGCGATGCTTGGCATATGCTGTCTACCTTCGTACTGGTCGTTTTCGGATGGATAATATTCCGTGCAGAGAACATGAGAGAAGCTATTGATTATTGTTACTCGATTGTAACAAATTGGAGCGTTAGTAGTGATATAATGGGGATAAAAGCAGTGGTGTTTATATGTTTTATGCTCATTATAGAATGGCTGCATCGTGAAAAAGAACATCCCTTCCAGATATCCATCCCATCGAGGGTACTTAGGTGGTCTTTTTATTTATTCATAGCTTTACTATGCCTGACACAAGCGGGAAAACAAGTACAGTTCATCTATTTCCAATTCTGAGTATATGAAAAATTATTTAATAAAATTGGGTGCTATAAGTGCGATTTTTTGTGGCGTCGTATTAGCTTTAATATTGATTCAAGCATATCGGATAACACATTATTCTTGGAAGATACCCCAAGAAAAGCATATTGTATTCATGGGAGCTTCACATGTGGCAAGAGGCATTGATGACTCTAACATGAAATCGGCATTAAACTTTGCCCGCCCTTCTGAAAGATATATGTACACATATATTAAAATGCTGCATTTGTGCGAAGCTAATCCTCAGATTGACACCATTTTTTTGGAATGCGCCCATACTGATCTTGCCAATGATTGTGACTATAAATATTTTGAGGATAATGAATTGTCCGGTTATATAGAACTTTATTGGCCATTGTTCTCTGATGATAATTGGTCTTTTTTATCTTCAAAGAAAAAAGATGCTTTATGGTATGTAATAAAAGGCATAGCCAATCGGAAAATCTATTCAAGAGATAGTTGGTTTACTGCGCTGGGAGGGTATGAGCCACTGAGGGGAGAAATGGATAGAGAAAAAGTAATACCTCAAAAAGAGGTAGATCGGAAGTCGGGGCATACTATAAATTATCTGTATCTCCATAAAATTATAGATTATTGCAATGTTCATGGAATTAAGTTGTATTTAATGCAATGTCCAGTATATCATCCTGAATACTTTTTTGATGATGCATATCATAAGAAAGCACTTAAACAATTTATTGAAAAGGCAGAATATCTGGACTTCTCACAATGGCCTGTCGAAGATAAAGAAATGTTGGATCCCCATCATTTAAATGAGAAAGGAGCTATTCGTTTTACGAACGAACTGAAGAAACTTTATAAGATAGAATAATCATGAAGATTGCATTGATCGTTTTCCGTATTGGTCCTAGTCATGGGAGTATTTTGCAGACTTATGCTTTATATCAGACGCTGCAAAGAATGGAACATGAGGTTACTATACTGGACAGGCAGAGACATTTCTCTGTATATAGAATGTTGAGAAGTGTATTGGGGAGGATAAAAGGGTCTATTTTGAAAACGTATAATGGACCTATATTCTACTTTAAGGAATATCCTGATACGACAATGAAGGAATTGTGTCATTTTGTGCAGAAGGAACTTTCATCTAATACCATTACATTTAATAAAAAATCTAAGTTAGATGCGATTGTCCAACAGGGGTATGATTGTTATATTGTTGGGAGTGACCAAACATGGAGACCCAAATATGTAGAAGATATTAAATATTATTTTCTGGATTTCCTATCGCCGGATTCTTTAGTGAAGCGCATTGCATACGCTCCTTCTTTCGGTACAGATGAATGGGAGTACTCATTAAAACTTACAGAAGAATGCAAGACACTGCTTTCTAGGTTTTCCGCAATATCTGTCAGGGAAGATGACGGTGTGGTTTTATGCAAAAAATATTTTAATGCACAAGCCACGCATGTGCTTGACCCGACTTTGTTATTGTCACGTGAGGAATATATATCATTAATTGAAAAAACATATACCGAGAGTAATCAAATATTAGCTTTTTCTATATTGGATAAATCCGAACTGGCAACGAAAATAATCCAAAAAGTTTCTGCAGAGTTGGATGTCAAGCTTTATCAGATCAATGCGAGTCATAATTGTACAGCCAGTGGCTGGATTGAACCGAGTATTGATAAATGGTTGGGAGGCATATATAAGTCAAAATTTGTGGTAACTGATTCATTTCATGCCACAGTATTTGCTATTATTTTTAATAAGCCTTTCATTACTATTATAAATTCTGCCAGAGGCAGTTCTAGAATAAAATCATTACTAAGTATGTTTGGGTTGGAAAACAGAATGGTTAACTCATTGGATCAAATATCAGATCATTTATTATTCAATCCAATCGATTGGAAGACTATAAATCAAATAATAGCAGTTGAGAAAGATAGATCAATTAATTGGCTGAAAGAAGCGCTAAAATAATCATATCGTAATATGAAAAAAGTAATGTTAGTTTTCGGAACTCGTCCCGAAGCCATTAAGATGGCACCGCTAGTAAAGGAGTTCCAAAAGTATCCGAAAAAGTTTAAGACAATCGTATGCGTAACCGGCCAACACCGTGAAATGTTGGATCAGGTATTACGAATCTTTGAGATAACCCCTGACTATGATTTGAATATCATGAAGCAGGGGCAGGATTTGTATGACGTAACAGCCCGTGTATTGCTGGGAATGCGTGATGTACTGAAAGAGGCACAACCGGATGTAGTCTTAGTACATGGTGACACCACGACCTCCACGGCTGCGGCTTTGGCAGCGTTTTACCAACAAATCCCTGTTGGCCATGTAGAAGCAGGACTACGTACCCATAATATCTACAGCCCATGGCCGGAAGAAATGAATCGCCAGATAACCGGACGTATTGCCACGTATCATTTTGCACCTACTCCTTTGAGCAAGCAAAACCTTTTAAGCGAGGGAGTATCTGAAACAAACATTACTGTAACAGGCAATACGGTCATAGATGCCCTTTACATGGTAGTAGATAAAATCAAGAAAGACCAATCACTGGACTCGGAATTAGAGCACCTGTTGCGCCAAGCGGGTTATGACACCAACCGTTTAACGGATGAGAGGAAGATGGTACTGATAACCGGACATCGCCGTGAGAACTTCGGTGAAGGTTTTATCAAGATGTGTACGGCAATCAAAGACTTGACACAGAAATATCCCGATGTGGATTTTGTGTATCCGATGCATTTGAACCCGAATGTACGTAAGCCGATTCATGAAGTATTTGGTGAGGATTTATCCAACTTAGGCAATATGTTCTTCATTGAGCCATTGGAATATCTGAGCTTTGTCTATCTAATGGAAAAATCCAATATCGTATTAACTGATAGTGGGGGAATTCAAGAAGAAGCTCCCGGTTTGGGTAAGCCTGTGCTGGTAATGAGAGATACAACAGAACGTCCAGAAGCTTTGGAGGCTGGAACTGTAAAATTGGTAGGAACAAGTTTCGAGAAAATTGTTAATGAGGTTTCTGCTTTGTTGGATAATTCTGGATATTATGATAAAATGAGTAAAGCTGTCAATCCTTATGGAGATGGAATGGCTTGTAATCGAATAGTTAATATTTTGAGACATGAAGCATAGAAAAGTTCTGTATTTGATGCATGTGCCTTGGGGATGGATAAAGCAAAGGCCGCATTTTATTGCTGAGGGATTAAGCGAACGGGTAGATGTAAAAGTTGTTACAACAAGGAGCTTTTTCCAAAAGAATCTTCTTAAGAATGAAACAAATATTGAATTAGTAAAATTATTTCGTTTCCCATTTGAACGTTTTGCTTTAATTCATTCTATAAATAGGTTTTTATATCGTTTACAGTTAAAAAAACATCTAAAAGATGTTGATGTAATCTGGTTTACTTCTCCAACATTTGTTTCCTGGATACCAAAATCTTATTATCAAAAGAAAACTATTGTATATGATTGTATGGATGATTTCTTAGAATTTCCACAAATCAAACAGAATAGCAACAGGTTAAGGTATTATACCGATAGTGAGTGTTTTTTAGTTCATAAAGCTTCTGTTCTTATTGCTTCAGCTTCATATTTGAAATCTAAACTAATTTCAAGATATAGTAAAAAAGAAGAAGATATTGTAGTTATCAATAATGCAATAAAAAATTTTGCTCCTAAGATCGCTGATATTGTATTGCCAGCAGAATTGGATTATTATGTTAATTGTTCTTCCTTCAAACTGGTATATATCGGAACTATTTCTTCATGGATGGATTTTTCATTGTTGAAGGATATTGTGGAACACTTCAATGATGTGGAAATTTTCTTATTTGGGCCAACAGAGATTAGTATTCCTCAGATTGAGCGAATGCATTATTGTGGAAAAATAGAACATGATTTAATATTTAAAGTCATGGATATCGCTGATGCATTAATTATGCCTTTTGTGATAAATGAACTGATAAGGTCTGTTAATCCTGTTAAATTGTATGAATATATATATTCAGGTAAACCTTCTATTGCACCATTGTACGAAGAAAGTAAAGTTTTTGATAAATATGTATATTTGTATTCAAATACAGAGAGTTGTATAAATATATTAAACGAAATACGTACTATTAAGGTTGGAAAGTCTAATCTTGTTGAATGT
>ENA-OPSC01000928-OPSC01000928.1-human-gut-metagenome-genome-assembly--contig:-NODE-928-length-14420-cov-11.489732_pt1 | contig 14420 bp, 6 predicted proteins | sample MGYA00241800_ERZ501891 | MGnify/ENA primary metagenome ERZ501891 (study PRJEB25962, sample SAMEA2042407) | human gut metagenome | biome: human gut; feature: human-associated habitat; material: faeces...
AGAGCTAATCTGCTTTACCAAGGATATACTTTTACACATAATTCTTGACGCTACCATAAAAAAATGCATATATGAAAAAAGGAAGTAAAATTAATTTTTTTACTTAATTAGTCTATTTTCAATAGATTATTAATGATAATGTCAAACTATAAAATAAAAGATGAATAATCATTTATTAGTTATTTACATGCAGAAAGGGAATTTAGTATTTATGTCAAAAATCAAAAAAATCATTATTTTATTAACACTTGTTTTATTAACATCTTTAACAAACATACAAACCCCAATATTTGCAATTGAAGGTGATAAATTTTTTGAGCCAGAGAATAATATAGCTTTAGAAGAAGAAACAAATAATAAAAATGATCAAACAGATGAAGCAATCAACGTCAAAGATAATACAGAAGAAACTTTGAATTTAGTTTTAAAAGGTGATGCGGCAAAAGTTAATTATTTTTATGTTGGTTCTCCATATTTGGAAACACCTGATGAAAGTGAGTTTGTGGTTTCTTTCGGAGATGGGAGTGAAGATGTTTCACGGATGAATCTGATTATTGAAGGGCATGGTGATTCAATAATAGAAATAGAGAATATTAATAGAGTTGGTCAACTTTTTCATTTTAAAAGACTTTTTACAGACGAGGAATCAGGAGTTTATAAAGTAACTGAAATTAGATATTTTATTGATAATCAAGAGTATCAGATTATATTATCTGATTTAGGGATAGATGCTCTATTTGGTGTTAATGAAGAGTATGATGGATATGTTGCAACATATTCAAATGAAACAAATTTAGATATGTCAGATGTTGAAGGCTCAATTGTATCCTTAAATCCAGATAATATGGAGAATTCCGAAACGTTGATAGAAGAGAAGATTAAAGAAATATCTTCAAAGACTCCTTCCTCATTATCAAGTTTATCAATTGATAATAATTTTGATAATAAAGAAAGTAAAGTATTTGTAATTGCTCTTGATCCAGGGCATGGTGGAAGTGACCCAGGTTCAACTACTTATTATGGAATAAGTGAAGCTACATTAAATTTAAAGATTGCGAATTATTGTAAACAAGAGCTTGAAACTTATAAAAATGTTCGAGTTGTGATGACCAGAACAGGTGATACTTCTATGGGACTTGAAGAACGAGTTACTTATGCTGTCAGTCAAGGCGCAAATGTTTTTATCAGTATTCATTTAAATGCTTTAAATGGAGTTGGTCGTGGAGCTGAAGTATATTATCCTAATTCAAATTATCGCCCTGAGCTAGGAACAGAAGGTGAAATTCTAGCACAACAAGTTTTAAATCAATTAGTTGCGTTAGGCATTCCAAATCGTGGAATTCATATTAGGAACATTGATGATGGTGATGATCCAAAATATGATTACCCAGATGGATCAAGAGGAGATTATTACGGAGTGATTCGTCATGCAAAAAAACAAGGAATTGCTGGAATCATTATTGAACATTGTTTTGGAGATAATTATACAGACTATAATGCTTATTTAAATAGTGAAGATAAATTAAAAAGACTTGGCTTAGCGGATGCGAATGGGATTGCACAAGCATATAATTTACAAAAAATAAGCAGGGATGAAATTGATGCTTTTGCACAATCAAATAAAGATGCCATAAAAGATGGAGTTTATGAAATTCAATCAAATTTAAATAATGATTATGTGTTAGATATCAAGAATGGATCTGCATATAATGGAGCAAATGTGCAAATTTATGAATCAAATGATTCGACTGCTCAATTTTGGCAAATTAGCCATGATAGTATAGGTTATGTAACAATTAAAAATTTAAATACGAATACTGTGTTGGATGTTGATGCAGGTAAAGCTAATAATGGAAGTAATGTTCAAGCATATTCGTCAAATGGTTCGTATGCACAAAAATGGATCATTGAAAAAAATGAAGATGGTTATGTAATATATTCAGCATTGAATCCTATATATTGTTTAGATGTTTCAGGAGGAAATGCTACGAATGAATCAAATGTGCAACTTTATATATCTAACAAAACAGATGCACAAAAATGGCAATTTACAACTCCTGATTTCTATGAATCATTTTTAGATGTTACTCTACAAAATTGGTTCCATGACTCAGTCAAATACGTTTATGAAAATAGCTTGATGACAGGATTAAATGAAACAACTTTTGGTCCATATGAAAATCTAGCAAGAGCACAATTTGCTGTTATCTTACATCGAATGAATGGCCAACCAAGTGTTGTATATACAAACAAATTCCCAGATGTAGCAACTGGACAATGGTATACAGATGCAATATTATGGGCAAATGAAATAGGGGTTGTTACAGGATATAGTAATACCGGACTCTTTGGAACAGGAGATCAAATCAACCGAGAACAAATGGCTGTCATGATGTATCGCTATGCACAATATAAAGGATATGATACAAGTGCAAGTGCAGACTTTAGCAAATTCAATGATGCAGTTTATGTAAATGACTTTGCCAAGGATGCCATGTCATGGGCAGTAGGAACAGGAATCATTACAGGAAAAGATAATGAGACAAGATTAGATCCACTAGGAAGTGCAACGAGAGCGGAATGTGCGACGATCATTATGCGATTTATGGAATACTATAAGTAAACATATTTTAAAATAGAGGAGAATCATGAAGAGAAAAAATGTATTTGCAATCGTAGTTTCAATGGTTTTAGTATTAAACCAAACTACATCTTTATTTATTCATGCACAAGAAAATATTCTAGAAACTTATAAGGACATCTCAGAAGCACAAAAAGAAGCTCAAGCTGCTTTGGAACAAGCAAAAGCAGAGTTGGCAAGTGCTCAACAAGAAGTTGTCAATGCTCAAGCAAAGGTAACAGAAGCAGAAGAAGAAATGGCTTACGCCGAAGCAAAACTAAACACATTGGAAACAAATTTAGCTAATAAAAACGCCGAAATTGCGAAAGTAGAAGCACAATTAGGGGACAGTGAGGCAGCGTACCAAGAGACATTAAAGGAACTAGAAGCGGTAAAAGCGGAATACGCTGACTTAGTGGAAGATGTTCGAGAAGCACAAGCTAAGGTTACAGAAGCCGAAGAAGAAGTGGTTTACGCCGAAGCACAAGTCAATGGGTTGTTGTTTGAACAACGTCAATTGAATCAGAAAATCTCTGCTCAAGAACAAACAGTGGCTGATCTAAAAGAACAGGCTGAAAATATGGAAGCTCAAATCCAAAAAGGATCATTAGGGTTCTTTGAAAGTATGGGATATGATGATGCCGTAGAAATCATCAATGAAGGAATCCATAAACATGGTTCTACAAATCTAGGGGATGCTGATGATGCAACAAGTTTGGAAAACATGAAGGCTACATTGGAATTTATCAAGGAATGCAACGCTCTTCGTCAACAGAATGGGTTGAATGAATTGTTGGTGAGTGGACAATTGATGGCGATTGCACAAGTGCAGGCGAACCATACATCCAATGCTTTAGGTGGAACAGGTCATTCTAAATTGTATGGTGTCGGTGAAAATTTAGCATATGGTAGACCTTCTACGGGATATAATCCTTTTTATGATTGGTATACACAAGAAAAAGCCGTTGTTGAATGGCTGGATGCTCATAATATGACATGGGATGATATCAAAAATGATACCGAGTTGAAAACCCAAATTGCTGAAGAATTAGGTGGATGGAACGCTGGATTCTACGGACCTGAATGGGTACAAGTAGGCCATTATTACAATATCGTTAACAGCAACTATATTGGCACTGGATTTGCCATTAATACAAATGTTGGTGATGCTGTTATGGGGCAGGTGTTTACACATAAAACAAATTCTTTGAATACAGGTTTGATGAGTGTGGATGCTTTCTTCGCTGCGTTTGATGAGTACTACAGTAACTTAATGGATGCACAGGGGCGTTATGAAGAAGCTCAAGCACAGTTGGATGCGTTGAAAGCGGAATTAGAAGGAAAGATCACAGATCTAGAAAAGGCGAACGCAGCCCTAACAACAGCGAAAGGAAACTATACACAAGCTCAAAATGGGGTAACCGAAGCCGAAAATGCCGTCACTGAAAATGAAACAGCTCAAAAAGAATTACAAGATAAACTAAACTCAATCTTGAATGGAGAAGGAAATGCTGCATTAAAAGCAGAACTTGAAAAACTTCAAGGTGAAAAGGCAGAAATCGAATCTCTAATTACAACAGCAAAAGGAGATATCGAAACTGCAAAAGGTGTGTTAACGACTGCAAAAGAAACTCTTTATAGTAAACAAGAAGCCGTGAAAGAGGCAGAAGCCAATGTTGCTGAAAAACAGGCTATCTTAGACTCTATCATAAATGGAAAATTGAATATTTTTAAGGATATTCAACAAAGTGATTGGTTCTATGATTCAATAAGTTATGTTTATAATAATGATTTAATGACTGGATTAAATGAAACAACTTTTGGTCCATATGAAAATCTAGCAAGAGCACAATTTGCTGTTATCTTACATCGAATGAATGGCCAACCAAGTGTTGTATATACAAACAAATTCCCAGATGTAGCAACTGGACAATGGTATACAGATGCAATATTATGGGCAAATGAAATAGGGGTTGTTACAGGATATAGTAATACCGGACTCTTTGGAACAGGAGATCAAATCAACCGAGAACAAATGGCTGTCATGATGTATCGCTATGCACAATATAAAGGATATGATACAAGTGCAAGTGCAGACTTTAGCAAATTCAATGATGCAGTTTATGTAAATGACTTTGCCAAGGATGCCATGTCATGGGCAGTAGGAACAGGAATCATTACAGGAAAAGATAATGAGACAAGATTAGATCCACAAGGAAGTGCAACGAGAGCTGAATGTGCTACAATTATTATGCGATTTATGGAGTATTATAAATAATTGAATAAATTTAAGTTGATAAAGAATCTATTAGTTATGTGTCTCTAGACAAACTTTATTTCACAGAATTCATATATCAGGGTCTTAATGGATCCCGATTTTTATTTTTAAATAATGATTTATGATATAATATTTTCAAGTAAATAACATTTGAATTGAGGGTTATTATGAAGAAAATTTTTGTTTATGCATATATGGCACAGAATTTGGGTGATGATTTAATGGTCAGAATTCTATGTGATAGATATCCAAATGCCCAATTTTATTTATATTCAGATAAATTTTATAAAACAGCTTTTAAAGATATAAAAAATCTTATTATATATTCTTCAGAGGATAAAGAAGTCAAGTTTTGGAATAAAGCATTGAAACATATTAAAAAGACTACAAATGGATTTATGGAACGACTAATGGAAAAATGTGATGCAACGGTTCATATTGGCGGTAGTGTTTTTATTCAACATAATGATAATTATTCCGCTTTTTTAAAAGCAGATGAAGATTTGCGTAAATTTAGCAAGAAAGTATATTTAATTGGTTCAAATTTTGGCCCCTATAAAGATGAGCAATATTATTTGGACTATCATCAACTTTTAAGTACATATGATGGTGTCTCTTTTAGAGATTATTATTCTTATAATAAATTTAAAGATATTCCACATGTAGTTTATGCTCCAGATGTTGTTTTTAATTATCAAACTGATAATTCCTCAAATGTAGAACATCGTGTATTATTTTCTACGATTTCTTTAGCTGGTAGAAATGATAATTTTGCAATCATACAATATTGGGAAGTGTATCGGAAGTTTATTCAAAAACTTGCGAAAAGATATTTGGAATTAGGATATAAAATCACATTTTTATCTTTCTGTGAACCACAGGGTGATTTTTATGAAATAAATGAGATTGTAAAGACGCATGATTTTGATTGTTTTAAAGATAAAATAGAAATTAATAATTATAATGGGAATATAGAGGAGAGCATTTCTTTGATTAAAGAATCAGAGATCATTGTTGGGACTCGATTTCATAGTATTATTCTTGGATGGTTATTTAATAAACCAGTTTTACCGATTGTTTATGATAATAAAACCTTGCAAGTTTTAAAGGATATGAATTTAAAGAATTATGCTTCTTTAGAAGAATTAGAAAAGGTATCGATCGATGATTTAATTGGAAATATTGAGATTGTACCATCTAATCAAATTGCTATATTAAAAAATAGTTCAAAAAATCATTTTAAGTTTTTTGATTTATTTATTAATGAAAGTGGGAATAAATAAGGAGGGAGAGTCATGAATAATCCATTGGTTAGTATTGTTATGGTGAATTATAATCATGAAGATTTTTTACGAGATTCTATTGAAAGTGTTCTTCAACAAACTTATCCAAATTGGGAATTAATTTTAGTTGATGATGGATCTACGGATAAATCAGTGGATATTATAAAAAGTTACGATGATGTTAGAATCAAACCGATATTTTTATCTAAAAATAGTCATATATGTATTGCTACTAATCGCGGATTGGAAAAAGTAAATGGAGAGCTTGTTGCACGATTGGATAGTGATGATATATGGCGGAAAGATAAACTTGAAAAACAAGTGAAATTTTTTGATGAACATCCTGATGCCAATGTTAGTTTTACTAAACTAGATATTATTGATGAAACAAATACGGTTGTAAATGATAAAATAAAAGATCTTTATGATTTGTACAATCATCGTCAAAAAGATCAAAAAGATTGGTTAAGGTTTTTCTTCTTTGTTGGGAATTCCTTGATTCAATCAACAATGATGTATCGTAAGTCTGCTTTGGATAAAGTTGGGTATTTTAATCTAGCTTATGTACAAGCACACGATTTAGATTTTTTTGTTCGATTGTCTAAACATTACACATTTGATTTCATCGAAGAACCTTTATGTAGATATAGACGGATAGAGAATCAAAATAGTTCTACAGATCCAGAAAAAGAAATGCGCTTCTTTAATGAGCATATGAATATAAGAGCACATTATTTTGATGATATGGATGATGAGTTATTTATTCATGCTTTTAGAGAATATTTTGTAAATGTAAACTCGCATACTGAGAATGAATTAAAATGTGAAAAAGCTTTTCTTTTATCAAAATGTATAGGTTATTCAAATAAAAATCCAATTTTAGGGATGTTTGTTTTAGAAAAATATTTAAATGATAAAAAAATGTTTAATCTTCTAGAAGAAAAGTTTGATTTTGCTCCGAAAGATTATTATGAAATGAATAAAAATGCACAAATGGTAGGAGAAAGAAATTATGAAGAGAAAATTCAGAATTTGAATAACCGAATTAAAACTCTCGAAGAAGAAAATAAACATCAAAAAAATCATATTTCAGCTTTACTTGAATTAAAAGAGAACCAACAAAAATTAATTGATGATATGACTAATTCAATGAGTTGGAAAATTACAAAACCATTAAGAAAAATAAACAATACTTTCAAAAATAAGTGTTGAAAAATAACTAAAGGAGGGTCGTTATGTTTAGAAAAAAATTGTTTAAAATGATTTCATTCGTTTCAATGTTTGCACTCAGTTTTTCATCATCTGTGGTCTATGCACAGGAAATAGAACCTGTAATCGTCGAATCAGGAGTTAAAGAGTTTAGCACAGATGGTATAAAGGTGTTTTCTAATGAGGAGATTCCTATTGAAGCCCCTTCATTTTATAATTCATATCAATGGCATATATTAAAAGGAACAAATTATCAGCGTTTAGCTAATGGATTAGAACCTTTAACAATGTCTGCTGTTATGCAAAATGCAGCTGATATTAGATCGCAAGAACTAGCAGCTTTATTTGATCATACTAGACCAAATGGAAGTGATTGTTTTAGTATTCTGCATGAAAAAGGAATCCCTTATAGTTTGTCTGGTGAAAACATTGCAGCAGGACTACCGGACCCTTATTGGACAATTAATGGATGGATGAATAGTGAAGGTCATCGAAATAACATATTGAACGCAGATTTTTCTCATTTAGGTGCAGGATATAATTATAATGGAGATTCTTTTTATGGATATTATTGGACACAGTTATTTGTTGGTACATGTTCTCCAGACATCATTGGATATTTCTTTAATGTTGGAGCCGGTTATAATACGTTCCATGTTGGAACATCTGTAGATGATATGTCTTTGGTTTTAATTGTTAAATGTAATGATCATGGATATAGTTATCTGCCAGTCCAAATGGGGATGTATGATTCAAATTTTAATACGAATGTTGCCGGAAGCCAGTATATAACGGTAGGTTATAATGGGCAAGTAGGTAATATACCTGTTATAATGCATACATATGATGATGTTGGTAATGATTGGTATACAAAAGGCGTTATTGACTCAGCATATTATTATGGCTTTATGACGGGTTTAACAGATACACATTTTGGCGTTGGAGATCCGTTGGCAAGAGCTCAGTTAGCGTTGATCCTTCATCGTTTAGAAGATACTCCTAGTGTTGAATATACAAATAAGTTCCCAGATGTAGCTGCTGGACAATGGTATACAGATGCTATACTGTGGGCTAGTGAGAATGGAATTGTTACCGGATATTCAGATACAGGAAAATTTGGTCCGAGTGATAATATCAATCGAGAACAGATGGCAGTCATGATGTATCGTTATGCAAATTATCGAGGATTAGATACTTCCGCAAAAGCTGATTTTAGCCGATTTATTGATGCAAAAAATGTAAATGATTTTGCTAAAGAAGCGATGCAATGGGCAGTAGGTACAGGAATTATCACCGGAAAAGATAATGAAACGCGTTTAGATCCCCAAGGAAATACGTCACGTGCAGAAGCATCAATTATTTTGACAAGATTTGCTGAAATGTATTTAGAGTAAATACTGTTGATGTTATTAAGTCGCTCTAAATAATCGTAGGGTTTTATAGATGATTACCGAGCTCTAAATTATCATAGGGTTTCTAAAAAAGGGTGTTATCCACCGCTTTAGGTGAGATAGCACCCTTTTTATGAAACATTGGTTATTTTTGCTTTTTATGTTTTGTTCGTTTATATCCCTTATTCCTATTTTTTCAATTTTTCTATGCTTGGCTTTTCAACTTGGTTTATCGCATATAGGCATTGATTTCTATACCTTTTGAAGTTGTGGTAATCATTTGCTTTGTTCTTGATTTTTCTTAACTTATATTCTTTGATTTCTTAATAAAAACAAAAATAGAAAAAATGGGACAAGCGCGATCCTACGATAATTTAGAGACTCCTTTAAGAATGACCCTATGATTATTTACATATCCGTTATTAAGAGACATTGGGTGTATTTCCAATGTCTTTTTTTATTCGTGTAAAATTTTATACATCTATTGAAAAATAATGAAAAATAAAATGAATATGAGTATAATAAAATTATAGAAAGGGGTTACAAATTGAAATAACAAATGGTACAAACTATGAAAAAAGAAAATAATTTATTTTATGTAGCTTTGTTTTTTGGGATGGCAGTAGGTTTGTTTGGGTCAACGAGTATAGTATGGGCAAACGAAAAAACTCCAGAAGAAATGATTATGGAGGAGAAACTGTTAGAAAATACTTTTTTAACTGAAGATGAAGTATCAAACGAACAGAATACAGAGATTGTTGAAGATAATATTAATGGTGAAAGTGAATCAGAAGAACAAGGTCATCAAGGTATTCTTGATTCCACTTTAACCGAAAAAGAAGAAGATTCTGTTTTAAATGATGGAGTAAATGATACAATCTTAAATGATGAAAAGAATGAAAATGATTTAGTAAATAATGAAAAAGAATCTCTTCCTTTGGTAACAGAAGATGATTTAAATAATGAAGGTTCTTTAATCGAGAATACAGTTGTTAATTCTGGTTGGAATGAAGATAAGACACAGTATTATCAAAATGGTCAAATAAGTCATGGATTGGTCAATATTGATGGAGTTAATTATTATTTTGATGAAAATACGGGGATGCTTTTGAAAGGAATTGTTGATTTATCATCAGATGAAAATGAACAAAAATATGGCTATTTTGATGATAAGGGTATTCAATTATTTGGAGATGTAAATATAGCTGGAAGTTGGTATTATTTTGATGCTACAACAGGTTATATGCGGACAGGATTTGTACAAACTGGTGATGTAGTAAGGTACTACGATAATCAAGGGAAATTAAAAACAGGAACATTTAGGATAGGAGATATCGAGGTTACTACAGATGCATCGGGAAAAGTAGTTAAAACTTATATCTATAATATCCCGTATTTAAATCAAACAGACCCTAGATGGGGATCGTTATGGATTGGTTCTTTAGGAAATATTGCATCTACTGGATGTGTACCGACAGTTGCTGCATCTGTAATTAATTATTATTTAGGGACTCATTATACTCCTAATGATATAGGTGGTTTATTACATTCCCAAGGCTTGTACAATATTGGTGATTTGTATGGTTCTTCTTCAGATGCTTGGAAGTTTTTAACAAATTATTTTGGTATAGATTATAGAAATAATCTGAGTTATCAACAAATCATAAATGAGTTGCAACAAGGTAGAATTATTGTTGGTGCTGTTGGTGCAGGTACTTTTGTTAATCCGGGTTATACGCATGAATTGTTAATCTATGGTATAGATGAAAATGGATATTGTAATGTATATGATCCATTGCGATCTTCTAAAAATGGTAGATATCATATATCTACTATATGGAATCAACGATCATCAGCTATTGAAGATAATTATGATTTTGGTCCATTCTTCTCGCTTGGTAAATTAACGGAAAAATTATTATACGTATCTGTAGAAGATTTTGGTACGATTCATGTTGGAGATCAATTTTATACAGGACAACCCATTGCTCCAAATGCAATCATTACTTTTGATGTGGGTGGTAGAACGATTACCTTAACTGAAGGTAGAGATTATACAATTACTTATTCGAATAATACAAATGTTGGAAAAGGACAAGTAACAATTACTGGAATCAATGGATATACAGGAATTCTTACTGCATTCTTTGATATTATTGATCAAATCTTTGAAGATGGTGTTTATTATATTCAAAATGCTTCTGATAATAATATGACATTAGATATTACAAATGGTTCTACATCTAATGGTGGTGTATTACAAATTTATCAATCGAATGCTACAGAAGCTCAAAAATTTATCATTGAACGACAAGTTGATGGATATTATACAATTAAAAATGCAAATTCTAATAAATACTTAACTGCAACAGATGAAATGTATTTATTAGAAAATGGCCTAGTGATTAAACAAAATGGTTTACTTAATTCTTTAGCTCAAAAATGGATGATCAAATTAGTAGATGGTAAATATGTTATAGCGTCTGCTTATGATTCAAATTTAGTTTTAGATATATTAGGTGGAAAGATTAGTAATTCAAGCATCGTTCAATTATATTCTTTTAACGGCACTCCTGCTCAATTATGGCAATTTGAAAAAACAAAAACGATGTTTCAAATACTAGATGAAATGGCATTTGAAAATAAAAATGTTATTAGTGATGGAAATTATACGATTGCAAGTAAAGCAAACAATAAGCAAGTAGTTAGTGTTTCTAACAATTCCAATGCAAATGGTGCAACAATCATAATCAATCAATACACTGGATTTGATAACCAAGGATGGAGTATTACACATAATGAACAAGGGTATTTGATTATTAAGAATTTATCCACTGGTAAAGTGTTAGATGTAAAAAATGGACAAAATACATCTGGAGCTTTAGTTGGGCAATATGATTTTAATGGATCTAGAGCTCAATTATGGATTGCAATTCAAGATGAATCGGGAATCAAATTAATTTCAGCCTTAAATTCTTCTCTTGTTTTAGATCTTTATAATGGATCTGTTTCAAATGGAACACCGATTCAATTGTATTATAGTAATGGAACGAAAGCACAAAGATATATCTTTACACAATATGAATTGTTTAGAGATAGGATGGATGAACTTGCTTTAGAAAATAAAGATATTATACCAGAAGGTGATTACGTTATTTCTTCTGCTTTAAATAATGTATATGTAATTGATGTTAATTCAGGTTCAAAGAATAATGGAGCAAACGTACAGTTATATAAAGATAATGCGTCTTTAGCACAAGGCTGGCATATTTCTTTTGATGAAAAAGGATATGCGACTATTAAGAATTTAGGATCATCAAAAGTTTTAGATATTGTTAATGGGCAAGCGATATCAGGAGCAAACGTGCAACAATATCAGTATAATGGTACTTATGCACAAAAATGGATTATTGTTTCTACTGATAAAGGATATAAGATTATCTCTGCATTAAATCCAAACTTAGTACTAGATTTAGCATCAGGAAGTATTAGCAATGGATCAAATATTCAAATCTATAGCTCAAATAATAGCCAAGCGCAAAGATGGACAATTGAAACTTATATGTCATTACGAGAACGATTGGATAAATTAGCATCAGAAAATAAAGATGTATTAAAGGATGGAACATATTTTATCAATTCTTCTGTAAATGGTAATTATGTAGTTGATGTCTATAATGGATATACAAACAATGGTGCAAATGTTCAAATTTACAAAGATAATGGTTCAAAAGCGCAAGGATGGATCGTTACTCATGATGAAACAGGATATGTTATTTTTACAAATCTAGGTTCTGATAAAGTATTAGATGTATATGGTGGAATTATTCAAAATGGTGGGAATGTTCAGTTATATGATTATAATGGATCGTATGCACAAAAATGGATCGTTATTTCAACAGACAAAGGATTCAAGATCGTATCTGCTTTAGATTCAAACTACGTTTTAGATTTAAGTAGTGGATCAGCACAAAACGGTAAGAATATTCAAATCTATCAATCAAACAACAGTAATGCACAAAGATGGAGCTTTCAAAAATATGCTACTTTTCAAGAACGATTAGATCAGTTGGCTCAAGATAATATCAATGTAATTAATGATGGAATCTATATTGTACAATTAGCATCGAATACAAACATGGTATTAGATTTGGTAAATGATGCAGATTTTAGTGGGAATAGTGTTCAATTGTATCAAGGAAATGGCTCGAAAGCTCAACAGTGGAAGATTCGTAAAGATGAAAATGGATATCTAACGATAATGACATTGAGTACGAATAAATATCTTACAGTTGAAAACGGGATGGTTGTGATCAAATCATTGAATAATTCAAATAATCAAAAATGGATTGCGGTAAAAGATGAAAAAGGAACCATAAAATTTGTCACTTGTACAAACCCAAATCAAGTCCTTGATTTAGTAAATGGAAGTTTTATTAATGGAACAAAGGTTCAAATTTACGATGATAATGGTTCCAAAGCTCAACGATTCGCTGTTCATTTTGTTAGAGACATATTAGCTGATAACGATATCACTCTAGATGTAGGCACTGTAAGTATAGACGAAAAATCTAATTCTTATGGACAATATAATGTAAAAGTAAATAGTCTTGTATCAAATGCAACTATTTCGAGAGTATGGGTACCTGTATATATTGATGGAAATCCGAATAATGTTAAATGGTTTGAAGGAATAAGACAGAGTGATGGTAGTTATCTAGCAAAAATCAATGCCTCTGAATTTGGATATCAGGCAGGAACGTATATTTCTAAGGTTATGGTATTTCTAGATGGCGATATCATTCGAGAAATTGGAAGTGGTAAAACTCAAGTAGTAGATACTTTAGGAGCATTAAGAGATCAAATAGCTCAATATATTGCTTCTCATACATATGCTGGAGAAACATGGTCGGTATGTGTTCAAATCTTAAATTCTGAAAATCCAACTATTGATGTTTCAAATCAACAGATACAAGCAGCAAGTGTAATGAAAATGTTTGTTATGGGAGCCGTCTATGATAATTATGAATCAATGATTTCTCGTTATGGACAATCTTATGTGGATTCACAACTTCATAGTATGATAACTGTTAGTGATAACAATGCCTGGGTGAATTTAGTGACTATGTTAGGATATGGCAATTATTCTGCAGGAACAAACTTAGTTACTAATTGGAGTAGAGCACACGGCAATAATTCAACTAGCATGATTCCAGTTGAATATGGTAATTATACTTCTGTTAGGGATACAACAAAGATGTTATCAGATATTTACTATGGTAATTTAAAATATTCAGATAGAATGTTATCTTTATTAAAACAACAACAAAGAACATGGAAAATTCCGGCTGGAGTTCCACAAGGAGTAGTTACGGCAAATAAAACAGGAGAATTGTATAATACAGAAAATGATGTAGCGATTATATATGCTCCAAGCGGACCATATATTTTAAGTGTTTTATCAACAAATCTAAAATCTACATCTAATGCACAAAATGTTATACGATCAATATCATCTCTTGTATATAACTTCTTTAATTAGTCACTATAATTAAACATTAAAGATTAATAATGATAATGTTTATTGATACGATTCTCAAAAGTAGACAGTACAAATAATTAAAACGTACTGAATACAG
>ENA-OPSC01000940-OPSC01000940.1-human-gut-metagenome-genome-assembly--contig:-NODE-940-length-14286-cov-2.272996_pt1 | contig 14286 bp, 10 predicted proteins | sample MGYA00241800_ERZ501891 | MGnify/ENA primary metagenome ERZ501891 (study PRJEB25962, sample SAMEA2042407) | human gut metagenome | biome: human gut; feature: human-associated habitat; material: faeces...
GGCTTCAGGTGCCTGTGGTCGCAAGATCGTGTGGGTTCAAGTCCCATTTCCTGCATTCTTTTTTATTTTATCCAAAATCAAAAAAACAGAAGCGCCCAACACCGGCACTTCTGTTTTTTTATTTATTTTTCTTTTTCAGAAAAGATCTCTCTCCCGCCCCAGAGAAGCGCACCTGTAAATATGAAAAGATCCGAAATATTAAATACGACCTTCTTAAGCTTCGGATTTTCCACATTCAGGCTCACATAATCCGTGACGTATCCCTTTCTGCGACGTTCCGTATAATTATTCAGACCGCCGCCCAGGATCATGGAAAGCCCAAGCTTGGATATGCGTGTGCCTTTTTCTCCGGAAGTACGTATATACTCCCAGATTGCACCGCCCAGCACCATAGATGCAAGATCTCTCAGGAATTCTTTATCTTTGTTTTTTAATATTCCAAGCATCATCCCATGATTATGGCAATTTCTTACGATCAGTCTGCCTCCCAGGCACTTTTCCTTCAGATCTTTCTTTTCCGATGTGTTGATTTTCTTCTTTATATAATAGTCTGTACCAAAGATTCCCGCCGTCAGTAAATTCCACAACATTATTCCCTCTCCTTATTTCTGTGGTCTACATAATACTCAGGCAGGCTCCCACTGGGGAAAGCCTGCCTTATATGCTTATGGTTATTCTGTTTTTTCTTCTATTGTTTCTGTATTTTCCGGATCAGCCGCAGGCTCCTCTGTTTCTGCAGATCCCACTTCCGTTCTTTTCTCTTCCAATTCCGGATCTGATCCTGATGTTTCTGTTTCTGACGCTTCTGCGGTTTCTGCTGTTTCTACTACTTCTGACGCTTCTACTGTCTCTTCCGGATCTGCTGCCACTTCTGTAGCTTCTGCGTTTTCTTCCGCTTCTGTCTCCGGTACTTCTGTCACCTCTGCCTCAGCAGCCTCTTCAAGCTCCTCATCTGCCTGCTCGATCACATCAGCAGCTTTCTCTTCCAGCTCCGCTGTAGGACACGCCGCTCCGCAATACGGACAGAAGCTGGCCTCCCGCATCACCGCCTTATGGCAGGCCGGGCAGAACTTCTCCCCTTTACTGGCAGCGATCGCATCTCTGTAGTGATCTGCCTCCAGCATGTGCTGGCTGATCTCCTCGCAGATAGCTCCCGTCTCACCGTCAACGGCTTCTCCCTGCTCATAACGTGTATAGATCATCTTTCCGATATCCATCATCAGCTTTTCGGTCATACGCTCCTGTGCAGAGAGCTTGTTACGGATCTTCTGGATCTCATAGAGATTCTCTGCTCTGGAACTTAAGCCCTTTGCCTTTCTTGTCAGTGTGTTTCCCAGATCATCCCAAAAACTGCTTTTTGCCATATCTGTCACGCTCCTTTATATATTAAAGAATCTTCTTGTTTCTTATCCTTCCAGTGCCGGGATCTCCTGTCCACGCATAAGGATCTTCGGACCTCCGTTGCCCTGAATGTATCCCTCTGTGATCACGACCTCACCGATATTGTCGTCCTTCGGGATCTCATACATGATATCCAGCATATATTCCTCCAGGATAGCCCGGAGAGCTCTGGCTCCTGTATGGCGTTCCAATGCCTTACGGGCAATGGCATGTAAGGCACCGTCCTCAAACTCCAGTTTTACTTCATCCAGTGCCAGAAGCTTCTTGTACTGTTTCAGAATGGCGTTCTTCGGCTCCTTGAGGATTTTCACAAGCATATCTTCCGTCAGCCCGTTCAGGGTAAAGATGATCGGAAGACGACCGATAAATTCCGGAATCATTCCAAATGCACGGAGATCATCTACCGTTACTTTCTCCAGCACATGCGGATCATCATCATATTTGTCCTTCAGATCTGCATAAAATCCGATAGACGCCTGTTTATTCAGTCTTTCTTTGATGATATTCTCAAGATCCGGGAAGGCACCGCCACAGATAAACAGAATGTTCCTTGTATTTACAGTCACCATAGGTACCATGGCATTCTTGCTGGTAGCACCTACCGGAACTTCCACTTCACTTCCCTCCAGAAGTTTCAGAAGTCCCTGCTGGACAGCCTCTCCGCTGACATCTCTCTGGTTGGTATTCTTCTTCTTTGCGATCTTATCGATCTCATCGATGAAAATGATCCCGTGCTCTGCCTTCTCCACATCATTATCTGCAGCTGCAAGCAGCTTGGATACTACGCTCTCGATATCATCACCGATATATCCGGCCTCCGTCAATGACGTAGCATCGGCGATCGCCAGAGGCACATCCAGCAGTTTCGCCAGTGTTTTAACTAAATAAGTCTTACCGGAACCGGTGGGACCGATCATAAGGATATTGGACTTCTCGATCTCAATCGCATCCATGGTGTCGGTAGCTACTCTCTTATAATGGTTGTATACCGCTACCGAAATGACTTTTTTGGCTTTTTCCTGTCCCACTACATATTCATCCAGGCTTGCCTTGATCTTATGAGGTGCCGGAATATCTTTGATGTTGAATACAGGTTTGGGATCTTCGGCTTTCTTTTTCTTCTTGAGTTTCTGCTTGTTGGGGATGCCGCCGTCTCCCTGGAGGTCTGCCAGATTCACAAAGCTGATGTTGGGGAATCCGTTCTGTCCGCCGAACTGGTTCAGATCGCCCGGATTATTCAACATGCCCTGGTAGTCGAACTGGCTCACAGTCTCCATGGTCTTGTGCATGCAGTCATCGCAAATGCAGATATGATTAGGCAGCTTGAACATTCTGCCGGCTTTGCTCTCCGGTCTTCGGCAGATGAAGCAGACATCCTCGTACTCGCTGCTGTCCTTTTTGTCCTCTGTCTTTTTCTCCGCGGAATTTTCACCCGCAGTATCCGCTACCTGTGTGTTCTCGCTATTTTTTTCGTTATCCCGATTTTCGTTCAGAGTGGTCTCTGTTTTCTCTTCCTCAGGGATTACTTCTCTATAATCATCATTGTAATTATCTGTCATGTTATTCTCCTCTTTATATAATAGAATTTGCGTCTTACGTAATCGCAACTGCCAGCAGTCGGTTTTCGTAATCCGCTATTCCTTGATGCTTTCTTCTCGCAGTGCTTATCTCGGTATCACTTCGTGCTACCTCGATATCCGGGCTTCGCCCTACACGTATCGTGTCTTACGTAATCCCGCCTGCAAGCAGTCGGTTTTCGTAATCCACGATCCTTGCACTGCTCATGCCTACGCTTATTATATCTAATTCGAATGACTGCTACAAGTGAAGTTTTTCTAAACAAAATCCCCGGGAGATGCAGACGATCTTCCGGGGTTTCTTCTATCTTTCCAATATTCAATATTGGGAACCGCTATATTTTTTTTTTATCTGCTGGTCTGCTGCCCAGTGTGAGATTCAGTTCGACAGACACATATTCACCGTTCTGAGGTCTCTGTACCGTTATGGTTACGGAATCACCGGCTGCATAGTACTGTAACATCTTCTGAAGATCAGAGTAGGACGAGATGCTGCTGCCATCAAATTTGGTAATGATATCACCTTTCATGATACCGGCATTCGCTGCTGCACTGCCTTCCTCTACGGATACTACATAGATGCCTTCCGGCATGTTATACATCTGAGAGATCTGGGAAGTTACTTCCTGCAGAGAGATACCGATGTAACCGACTTCATCCTCAGCTACCTTGGTTCTGGTCTGACGCTCCATCAGATCTGCAATGATAGGGCTTGCCGAAGTAATCGGGATAGCATATCCCATACCTTCTACGGCAGTACCACCGATCTTGTTGGAGTTGATACCGATAACCTCACCATTCATGTTCAGCAGTGCACCGCCGGAGTTACCGGGGTTGATGGCTGCGTTGGTCTGGATGAAAGTACCGGTAGAGCCGTTCTCCAGAGTGATCTCACGATTTAGGGCACTTACGATACCGTTGGTAACGGACTGACCATATCCAAGAGCATTACCAATGGCAATTACCGGCTCACCAAGCTTCAGGTCATCACTGCTGCCCAAAGTAGCAACGGTAATGGCATTCTTGGTATCATCGCTCAGATCATTTAAAGATACTGCGATCACTGCCAGATCCATATCGGAATCCAGTCCTTTGACTTGTGCCTGTGCTTCACTGCCGTCGATAAAAGTAACAGTCAGCGTATCTGCGCTCTCTACTACGTGGTTGTTAGATACGATCAGCAGCTCATCATCCGTCTTGCCTACAATAATACCGGAACCGCTGGCCGCTTCTTCCTGTGTATACTGCTGGCCGAAGACATTAGCTGTCTCAGTAAAGTTATTCACAATCGATACCATGGCAGGCATGACCTTCTCCACCACATCAGATACATCAGACTCTACATAAGTAACGTTGGTTGCAAGCTGTGGTGTACTCTGGCTGCTCTCTGTTGCAGCTTCGGAAGCAACCTCACCCACCACTGCGGTATCCGTACCGGTCTTAAGCATCCCGGTGCCCTGTTGTACCGCATAGAACCCGATACCGGCAAACAGTCCGAAGAAAAGTCCCAGGCTGACACTTACCATAGCTTTCCGGAAATAGCCTCCATGCTTTTTGGAGTTCTTAGGTTCTGTATTGCTGCCGGTGCTTCCGCCCATCTGGTATGTGGTGTAACCGTTTGCACTTCCCGCAGCGCTTACACCGCTGAATGTACCGGTTGTATTTTCATTGCCGGTTTCGTAACCGGAAAAATTATCATTCTCGTACATAATGCTTCCTCCTATCCTATCTGTAAGTGAGAAATTCTTTTTACCATTCTTCGTTGTTATTTCATTTCTTACTCTCACCTTATGAACACAGTATAACCGTCAATTGTGACCGAATTGTGATAACTTTCTGAAGCAATTATGAAAGATCAAAAAAGTCCCGAAGAAGCATTATGCCTCTCCGGGATGTACTTTTTTATAAATAATTACTCCACAGTAACAGATTTTGCCAGGTTTCTCGGCTTATCCACATCACAGCCACGTCCCACTGCCACATAGTAAGCAAACAGCTGCAACGGAATGATTGCCAGGGAATTGGTAAAGTACGGATTCGTCTCGGGAATGTATACCACATAATCCGCTGCCTTCTCGATGGCTTTGTTGCCCTCGATGGTAACCGCCATGACAAAAGCGCCTCTTGCCTTTACCTCTACCATATTACTGATGGTCTTCTGGAACAGAGCCGGCTGGGTTGCCAAAGCCACTACCAGGGTGCCATCTTCGATCAGGGAAATGGTGCCATGCTTCAGTTCTCCGGCTGCATAAGCCTCGGAATGAATATAGGAGATCTCTTTTAACTTCAGGGATCCCTCCAGGGAAATCGCATAGTCGATACCACGTCCGATGAAGAAGATGTCTCTCGCTCCCACATAACGGTTGGCGAAATGCTGGATCTTCTGCTTCTGGCCCAGAAGCAGCTCGATCTGATCCGGCAGACATCTTAAATCTGTCAGCATACTCTGGAACTTCTCCTGGTCAATGGTTCCACGCACCTTGGCGAACTTCATAGCCAGCATGTAAAGTGCTGTCAGCTGTGCACTGTAAGCCTTGGTCGTTGCAACGGCGATCTCGGGACCTGCCCAGGTGTACATAACACTGTCCGCTTCTCTGGCGATGGAGCTGCCGACGACATTGACAATACCCAGTACCTTGAAGCCCTTTTCCTTGGATTCCCGCAGAGCTGCCAGCGTATCCGCAGTCTCACCGGACTGGCTGATGACGATGACCATATTGCCCTTCTGCAGGATGGGATCACGATAACGGAATTCGCTGGCCACATCCACCTCTACCGGGATTCTTGCCAGACCTTCAATGACATATTTTGCGGTAACACCGGTGTGATATGCGGAACCGCAGGCCACAATATGGATCTTTGTGATCTCCTGAATCTCCTCATCGCTCATATTCAGTTCTTCGATGACGATATCATTATCCTTGATACGGGGAGAAATGGTATCGTTGATCGTCTTCGGCTGTTCGTAGATCTCTTTCAGCATGAAATGCTCATAGCCGCCCTTTTCCGCAGCATTGGCATCCCAGTCGATGGTCACGGGGGTTTTCGTGATCTCTTCTTCGTCCACTGAGAAGAATCTAAGACCGTCTTCCTTCAGTTCCACCACTTCCTGATTATCTACATAATATACGGTTCTGGTATATTTGAGAATTGCGGGAACATCAGATGCGATAAAGCTGCCGCTCTCACTCTTGCCTACGATCAGAGGACTGTCTTTGCGGGCAGCGAAGATCTTATCAGGCTGATCGGCAAACATGATACCCAGCGCATAGGAGCCCTCTACACGATGCAATACCTTAGTGATCGCTTCCAGGGGATTTCCCTTATAATAGTAGTCTAACAGATGCGCCAGTACCTCGGTATCGGTCTCAGAGATGAACTGATACCCCTTATCCTGCATCTTTTTCTTCAGTGGAATATAGTTCTCAATGATTCCGTTATGTACTACAGCAATGGTACCGGCGTTATTCATATGGGGATGGGAATTGATATCACTGGGAGCACCGTGGGTTGCCCAACGGGTATGCCCGATACCGGAGGTTCCCTTCATAGACTCGCCTCCGTGTGTCAGGTTTTCCAGAACCTTAAGTCTCCCGACAGCCTTTTTGGTGTTGATCTTCTCCCCATCAAAAATAGCCATACCCGCGGAATCATATCCACGGTATTCCAGTTTGGACAGACCGTCTAAAATGATCGGTGCTGCCTGTTCTGTTCCAATATATCCTACGATACCACACATAGTCATACATCCTTTCTGTTCTGTTTCCAGTATTCTTTGTTGGAAGTAAAAGCAAGGACCCATTTTCCGGGGAGCCTGCGATAGTTCTTACCTAATAGATAACCTGCATATTTACAGGCACATTGTATATAAAAATGGAGCAACTTGCCGGACATATGATTTTTCCGCAAATATGCTGTCACATCTTTCACCATTCGTTTTCCCTCGGACTCCGAAGGATATGCTGCGAAGACTTCCGGATGTTCTGCCTGGGATACCCCCAGGTCAAAATTCCTTTGGAACTGCTGTACATTGGTATAATTATGGGAATGAATCACCCGGGCATCCGCCGCATAAGCGATCGCATACCCCGCTTCCACCGCTTTCGCCGCATAGATCATATCTTCATTAAATATGGTATGTTTTACGAATCCACCCAGTTCCTCATAGATCTCCCGTCGGTATGCCGCACACACATTGGAGCAGAAAAATGTCTTGATCCCCAATGTCTTAAGATCTTCTGCGGATTTGATCCGTGACTGTGCCGGATAATTAAATTCCCTGGTATAACATTCCACCGGTGCACAATCTTCTCTCGGCAGCTGTCTTGCATAGGATACCGCCACCTGATCCCGCAGCGGTTCCGTCAGTTGTTCGATCAGATTGTCATCTGCCGGCATGGCATCCTGGGTCATCATGACAAAAATATCTGCGGAAGATTTTTTCACACCCATGCGTCTGGTGCCGCCATGATCAAATTCTCTTTTGGAGACATGATATACCTTAATGTTCTGATATTTCTCCAGAAATCTGGTTCCATAGATCAGCTGCTCAAAATATTTTTCTCCGGTGTTCAGCAGGATCACTTCATGTACCGGCACGCTCTGGCTGTCAAGCTTATCTAATAATGTAAATAGTTCTTTCCCCGGTTTATACAGGGGAATGATCACATCGATCTCCATTGCAGAGCGCTCCTTACTTTCTCAATCTCTGGTCTATTATACTTTATCCCCGTCTGTTACACAAGACTTTTTCATATGACACGAGGGAGCTCCGGTGCTCTCCGGAAGACTCCCTCGTCAATTCGTTTTCTTATTTATTCAGATAAGGTGCCGTATCGGACGCAATCTTTCTACTGTATTCCTTTACACTGTCGGTTACGGTGTAGTTCGCATCATCAAACAGGAACTGATGCAGCCATACAACATTGCTCTCCAGATCCAAAGGTACTACACTGCTTCCCTTTGCACCGATGTTACCGGTGGCACGCATGGTCTCTTCAGGGAAACCTCCCTCGTCCACAATACGATATTTTGTGATGTTAGCCAGCAGATCCAGAATATCCTTGGAATCCAAGCTGGTGTAAACATCATCGATGGCACTGTTAAATACCTTGGACAGAGTATCGTAATCGGCCTTCTTCGCCTGATCTTCAATCGCCTGGATCACTTCACGCTGACGTGCGGCACGCTTGAAATCATTACCTGCGGTATAACGGATACGGCAGTAAGCCGTCGCCTGCAGACCGTTTAGCAGCTGTACTCCGGTCTCTGTTACCGGTGTGTAGTCACATTTTAAGACCTCTGCAATACCGATCTGGTAGTTATTGATATGCTTGATCTCCTCGGAGTCCACATCGATATAGACACCGCCCAGACCGTCAATCACTTCACTCAGTCCCTTATAGCCTACGGTTACAAAGTTCGTAATATCCATATCCAGATTCATGTTTAACATCTTAACTGCCTGCTCCGCTCCGCCATAGGAATAAGCCGCGTTACACTTCTGATAGGAGTCCGTGCCGATGTTCAGATACGTATCACGATATACACTGACCAGTTTGATATCGCCGGTATCCATATTGATGCTGGCGATCATAATACTGTCGCTTCGGCTGCCCTTGTACAGCTGGCTGTCCTTCGTTGCATCCACACCGAACAGTGCAATGTTCATATACCCCTTCATTGCTTCGTCCTGTTGTACTTCTTCCGGAATCCGAAGCTCTTCCGTCTCTAATACCGTTACCTTGGGGCCTTCATTATTTGTGTGGGTCATTACCAGATACAATACTGCTACCATGATCAGGATAACCGCAATCTCTACACCGAAGATGATAACCTTTCTTCTCTTCTTGGCAGCACGCTGCTTGGCAGATACTCTCCTCTGTCCGTTACTGTTGCCGGCAGGTCTCGATCCGGCAGGTCGCTGTCCCGCAGGTCTCTGTCCATTTCCGGAAGGTCTTCTTCCGCTTCCGGCTGGGCTCTGACCATTGCCGCCATTGTAGTTAGAATTTGTTGCCATCTTGTCTTCTCCTTGTGTTAATAAGCATTTTTATTGATAAATCCTGTAAAAAATGTCATAAGAATGATCTTAATGTCAAACCCGAGGGTCCAGTTCTCAATGTAATAAATATCATACTCGATCCGCTTCTTGATGGAAGAATCACCACGCAGACCGTTGACCTGTGCCCATCCCGTGAGGCCCGGCCTCACCTGATGTTTTACCATATATCTCGGGATCTCTTCCTTGAACTTTTCCACGAACTGAGGGCGCTCCGGTCTCGGTCCCACCAGGCTCATATCTCCTTTCAGGATGTTGAACAGCTGCGGAAGTTCATCAATGCTGGTTCGTCTTAAGATCTTGCCGATTCCGGTGACTCTGGGATCGTTTCGCACCGTCCAGCCCTTTTTCTCCTCCGCTGCAGTCTGCATTGCCATACTGCGGAATTTGTACATATAAAATGATTTATTATGAAGTCCTACCCGTTCCTGCTTGAAGATCACAGGTCCCGGACTGGAACATTTTACCAGAATTGCCGACAACAGCATGATCGGTGACGTAATGATGATGCCGAACAGGGAGCCGACAATATCCATGGCTCTCTTGATCATCATATTTCCGGTGTTGGTCAGCGGCACATACCGAATATTGATCACCGGAAGTCCCATGAGATCCTCCGTGTAAGGTCTGCTGGGGATCAGACTGCTGTAGTCGGGGATGAATTTCGTATGCACGCCGGATTTCTCACAGATATCCACCACACCTTCCAGATAATCATAATCTTTCAGAGAAAGCGTGATCGCGATCTCGTCCAGCTTGTTCTCCGGAAGAATATACTCCAGATTCCCCAACGTTCCCAGGACTTTCACTCCCTTATAGGTAGTCCCTCCCGGAATGTGCTCATCCAGAATACCGCATACAACATATCCCCACTGGGGATTGCTTAAGATTCTGTCAATATACTCTTCTGCCGCTCTGGAATAGCCCACCAGTAAAATATGCTTCAGATTGTATCCCCTTTTCCGGAGTGTCCGCAACGCTTTTCTCATTATGATGCGGGATACCGAAGTCAGAAATACATTCAGCACATAAAAAATTGCCATGACGGATCGTGAAAAGTTGATCTCACGGATGATCATATACAGTATAATGATCAATGCCGCCAGGCCGATGGTATTTGCCTGCAGAATGCTGTAAATCTCATGTCTGCGGCGGACGGTTCGCTTCGGGGAATACACGCTGCACCGGTAATATAGGAGCATATAACCGGGTACAATAAAAGGAAGCAGCTTATAATACTCCTGCACAGGCAGGACACCGATTCCGGGACCGTCGTTCAATATATAAAATTTGATATAATAGGCAAGGACAAAGGATATGGCTGTGATCAGCGCATCCATTATCACAAGAAGCCTGTTAAAGACTTTCTGGTTGTCTTTTATCATATGGGTCACCCAATCTGTAAGTCTGAAAAGCTTCTTTTTAACGATTTCATTCTACAATAACGATGTTTTTTTCTCAACTTAAGAATTTATGAAGCCATTTCTTAAGATTTCATAAGAATTCGAAACACATTGAAATACAGCTGCCACTGGATCTTCACATAATTCCCCAGATGATGCCACCGGAAGGGAACTTTGTGCTGTCTTCCCGTGGTTCCCACCGATCTTCTCAGGCCAGCTGCCAGTCCCTTCAGATATAGTTTTCCCATTCTTTTCTTACAAAAAAACAAAAACTTTATGCCAAATCCAAGCAAAAAAAACGGCAGGTTCAGAATACACTGCAAAAGCGGCATATTCTTGCCGATCACATAAATACTGTTGGCAGACGCAAGTAACGTTTTCCGGGGATTGTATCTGGATCCCGTGGAAGCACTGCCATAATGCAGCACAGCCGCCTTCGGTTCATACCGGTTCTCATAGCCGTAGATCCGGGCACGGTAACCGATATCCAGATCTTCCAGATAAGCAAAATGCTCCTCATCAAAATAACCGATCTCTTCAAATACGGATCGTCTGTAGATTGCGGCACCACCACAGGCGGAAAACACCGGGACAGACTTATCATAATCCGCCGCCGGTCGTCCCTTCCCCCGGGAATAGGCCCAGCCCAGCACGCAGTAACGGTCTCCGGCATCATCGATGAGCTCCGGTCTGTCCCACATCAGCATCTTCGCACTGACGGAAAATATCTTTTCATTTTCGCGGATAGCATCATATAAGCCTCTTACAAAACCGGCTTCTGCCTTTGTATCATTGTTCAGAAGGATCACATATGGTGTCTTCGCTTCCCGGATCCCCAGATTCACTGCATGACAGAATCCGGTGTTTTCCGGTAAAGATATCAGGCGCACACCTTCCCCACACCATTCCTTTTGCAGATATTCCACGCTGCCGTCCACGGAAGCATTATCGATGATCAGCACTTCATATCCGGGGGCATTTTGCTGCTCTCTGCACAGAGAAGTCATGCACTCTGCCAGATATTTCATTCCGTTGTAATTTGGTATAACAACCGTTATTTCACTCATAATGGTTTAAACTCCTCCGGATATTCCGGCAGATAGAGTAATCTTCCTCTTTGCCGTAACGCTTCGGACAATCGCAGACTTAAGGTTCGGATGTCCACTCCTGACGGCAGTACAGTTACATCGAATACCGGTTGCTCTCCCGGGTGTCTTCGTATCTCAGTATACGGAACTCCCACAATTTTCTCGAATACTTCCTGGCAGGAAGGCTGAATACGAATACAGCGAAGATCCAGCGCCTGCGCATCTTGGGACAATTCCGCTCTGTGAAGATATCCTCCGAATCCCTGCGGCAACCCCTCGTAGAACACCTTTCCCTCCGCAGTCATTCTGCCGCCGATGATCTTGCCAGTCTTCCCGGACAATACTCTGCCTCCCACGGCTGCCACATCCGGGCGGTTCTGTAATACATCGGTATACTGTAAACGATAAAATCCCACATGCCTGGTCTCACAGGCAGTCGCAGGGATCCCCCGCAGTGCGGCATGATCCCGCAGAGCCCGAAGTCCCGCCTCGTAAGCGTATTTTTTGCTGTGGGGATTGGCTGCCGTGGATGCCTCGTGGCATCTCCAGTGATACAACACTTTGGGGATATGAAGAATGCTCTTCTCCGCAGTCTGCCCTCCCTCTGTCAGCACTTCCGCTACACAGCGCAGTACCAGATCATAGTCCTGGGCGCCGTCACATTCCGGTCGGAATCGCAGCCTCTTCATCAGTTCCGCATCCATGACCAGGAAATGGCAGATATAGTTATTACTTAAAATTAAATCGTAATTAAAGTTTTCTTTATGATTTGGATCATAGTATCTGGTCTCTTCTCCATCGCACTTATCCTCATCCGAATAAGCGAAGGCGACTTTGACACCTCTGTCATATGCTTTGATGATCGCATCAGCCATTTCGTACAACGCATCCGGTGTCAATACATCATCATGATCCAGCAGACCGATATACTCTCCCTTCGCATAGGGAAGCGCCTGATTGGTATTAGCAGCGATTCCCGCATTTTCTTTCAGATGCACATAGTGGAGCCTGGGATCTGCTGCGACAGGTTCTGTCTCGCCATCCGTCGGCTGCTCCTTCAGGAATCCCTGCTGCTTCAGTACCTCCTCCACACTGTGATCCTCCGTGGCATCTGCCAGGATCAGTTCCCAATGGGGATAGCTTTGTTGCATAACGCTTGTTATCATTCTGTTCAGATATGCTTCCGGCGTTCGATATAAGGGTACCACAATACTGAACGTAATCGGTCTTTCCCATTTTCTCCGGCTCTGCTTCTCCAGCTCTGCTTCCGAACAGGGCACAAAAAAATAGCGGTCTGTCTCTGTCAGGCGCTCCCTCACAGAGATCCAGGTTTCCCTCAGGCCGTTACGTTGCAGATAATATAGAGTTTTCTTAAGGTTTGCCTTGTTTAGCTTTGCCACAGATACCTCCAGCTTTTCATAAAAGAGCAAACCGCCCTGCTCGGGCGATTCGCTCTTTTGAAAACTAATATGATTTATGGAGCACTGCCTTACAGTACTGCCTTTACATCCTCAGTCAGCTTCTCTACCTTAGCCTTTGCATCCTCTAAGCTGGTTCCCTTGACACCCATGTAGAACTTGATCTTGGGCTCAGTTCCGGAAGGACGTGCACAGCACCATGCATTGTCAGGAAGCTCGAAGTACAGAACATTGGACTTGGGAAGTCCTGTGGTAGTCTTCTCTCCGGTCTCCATGTCGATGATAACATCGTTCTGGTAATCACGGAACTTCTCTACCTTCAGATCTCCGAATGCCTTAGGAGGATTCTTACGAAGCTTCTCCATGATCTCGGCGATCTGTCTTGCGCCATCGATACCCTTCATGGTGATGGTATACTGGGTCTCCTTGAAGTAACCGTACTTCTCATACATGGATACCATCATATCCCACAGAGTCATGTTGTGCTTCTTGCAGTAAGCTGCTACTTCGCACAGACACATCACTGCTACGATCGCATCCTTATCTCTTGCGTGGGTACCTGCCAGGCAGCCGTAGCTCTCTTCCAGGCCAAATACGTAGTTGTTGCTGCCGGTCTGCTCGAAGAGTTTGATCTGCTCGCCAATGAACTTGAAGCCGGTCAGTACCTCGATCAGCTTTACGCCGTAAGCCTGCGTAATAGGTTTGGTCATGTTGGTGGTAACGATGGTAGTTACCAGTGCGGGATTCTCGGGCATGGTACCGGTCGCCGTCTTCTCTCTTAAGATATATTCTGCGATCAGCATGCCGGACATATTACCGGTAAATGCCACATACTCGCCGGTCTTGGTATCTTTTGCATACACACCCAGACGGTCTGCATCGGGATCGGTTGCCAGAACGATATCCGCATCCTTCTCCTTCGCCAGACGAAGCGCATAGGTAAATGCCTTGGGATCCTCAGGGTTCGGGTAATCCAGTGTGGTAAAGTCAGGATCCGGATTCTCCTGTTCGGGAACTACATAGACATGCTTGAATCCCAGCTCAGACAGGATACGTCTTACCGGCTTGTTACCGGTACCGCATAACGGAGTATATACGATCTTGATGTCATCTGCCATTTCCCTGATCACATCAGGATGAATGATCTGCTTCTTCAGCTCTGCCATGTACTTGTCATCGATCTCTTTGCCGATCACTTCATAGAGTCCTGCTGCCACAGCATCCTCTCTGCTCATGGTCTTCACGGTATGATAATCCTTGATGGACTGTACTTCGGTAATGATGTCCTTATCGATAGGAGCGGTTACCTGTGCGCCGTCCTCCCAGTATACCTTATAGCCG
>ENA-OPSC01000942-OPSC01000942.1-human-gut-metagenome-genome-assembly--contig:-NODE-942-length-14252-cov-2.081637_pt1 | contig 14252 bp, 13 predicted proteins | sample MGYA00241800_ERZ501891 | MGnify/ENA primary metagenome ERZ501891 (study PRJEB25962, sample SAMEA2042407) | human gut metagenome | biome: human gut; feature: human-associated habitat; material: faeces...
TCTATCCTTGTTGGTGTCGGTTCTTCCATCTGCGGAGGATCTGCGATCGCTGCCACCGCACCGGTCATTGATGCAGATGATACCGAAGTTGCACAGGCAATTTCCGTTATCTTCTTCTTCAACGTCATTGCAGCCGTACTTTTCCCGGTACTTGGAAGCGCACTTGGTTTTGACACAACAGGCGGTGGATCTTTCGGATTATTCGCAGGAACTGCGATCAATGATACCTCTTCCGTAACGGCCGCCTCTACCTGGGACAGTATGTGGAACCTTGGAAGCGAGACACTGAATACTGCTGTTACGGTAAAGCTTACACGTACACTGGCAATTATTCCGATCACACTGGTATTATCCCTGATCCGTGCAAGATCTGCCTCAAAAGCCGGAACTGCTGATTCTTCCGCAAACAAATTCAGCCTGAAGAGAGCATTTCCTATGTTCATCTTATACTTCATCATTGCAGCTATCATCACAACAGTATGTATGAGTATGGGTGTCAGCGCTGACGTATTTGCTCCGTTAAAAGAATTATCGAAGTTCTTTATCATTATGGCTATGGCCGCAATCGGGCTTAACAGTAATGTTGTGAAGCTTATTAAATCCGGAGGAAAACCACTTCTGCTGGGTGCCTGCTGTTGGGTTGGAATTACAATTGTGAGCCTTGGAATGCAGCATGTAATGGGGATCTGGTAATTTTTTTCTACTTAATTCACTAAGCTGGCTACCCGGACTGGAATAAAAGCCGGAAAATCAAGGCTTCTGCCATAACTTTCCGGCTACACATAAAGGTTACCATCCTTTTATTGTCATTTTTCAGACCAGCGATATAATCCCCGGCTTCTCTTTACCTGTTCTGTGCAATCGCGGCATCTACCACATGTTCCAGCAAAATTGAAGTCGTCACTCCGCCGACGCCTCTTGGGACCGGTGTGATTGCCTCCACAATCTTCTCTGCTTCTTCAAAATTCACATCTCCGCAGAGCTTTCCTTCTTCATTCACATTGATTCCTACATCAATCACGATCTGTCCTTCTCGCAGATAGCTTCCATCGATCACTCCTGCTTTTCCGGCCGCTACAACTACGATATCTGCTTCCTTTACTACAGATGGCATGTCCACCGTCCTGGTATGGCAGACGGTTACGGTCGCATTCTTCTTGATCAGCATCATCGCTGCAGGTTTTCCGACTACAAGACTTCTTCCGATAACTACCACTTTCTTACCGGTACAGTCAATTCCATAATGATCCAGTACCTTCATGCAGGCACTCGGCGTACACGGTGCATATCCCATATCTTTTCCCATGAACACACCTGCCATGGAAAGATCGGTAATTCCGTCTACATCCTTTTCTACGGCCAGTGCATTCACGATCTTGTCTTCATTCAGATGCTTCGGAAGCGGTCTGAATAACAGAACTCCGTGGATTTTTTCACTTTTATTTACCTGGTCGATCGTCTTTAATACCTCTTCTTCTTCTACATCTGCAGGAAGAAGGAATTTCTCATATGCTACTCCCAGTGTCTCACAGCGTTTTGTTGCGCCTCTTTCGTATGCGATGTCATCTTCTCTTTCACCGATACGGATAATTCCAAGTGTCGGTGTAATATTCTGTGCTTTTAAAGTTTCTACTTTTGCTTTGATTTCTTCATTGATAGAAGCATTTACTTCTTTTCCTAATAGTAATTTTGCCATTTTTCCTGCTGCTTTCCTTTTATTTTGTATTTTCTCCGGACATTTCCGGTTTATCCGTCTTTATCTCACTGGATTTTACCGGATACGGCTGTTTACTTCCGCAAATATCCGGTCTGCTTTTGCTTCGTATTCTTCCCGCAGGGAATCTGCCAGATGATTAAGCTCTTCTGCTTTTCTTCTGTCTTTCATTGATTTTGTATTAATATATACATTCAGTGAAGCCCCCTGCATTGCGGATTTTAAAAGTGTTGCTCCGACTCCCGCATCACTTAATGCAATCCGGCTTCCTTTTGCAGCGAATACTTCTACCAGATCAATGCCTCTGGCACAGGTCTTCATAATCTCAATCGGAACACTACATGCCGTATTCAGCGCCTCTTCCATAATCTCTTCCTTTTTGGCAAGCTCTTCCGGCGTAGACTTCGGAAGTCCATATGCCTTACTGAGCGGCTCGAATGCTTCCGCATCCTTATCCATCAGTTCTAAAAATTCTTTTGCAATCTCATCTGCCTGTTTTTTGCATTCGATGATCTCTTCTTCTACATCTGCATAGGTCTTCTTTCCTACAGTCAGACTTCCGACCATATTACCAAGTGCGATCCCGATGGCTCCGGCTAACGCCGATGCCCCGCCGCCGCCCGGAACAGCTGCTTTACTTGCAAGGACTTCTATGAAATCTTCACAGGTCTGGGATTTAAAGTTTCTATTTGGATTTTCCATGTTGTACCTCATTTCTAAAAATCATGGGTACATTATACACTGTGAACTCTTTTACTGCAATACACTAAATTTGGGAGGGAAAATTAAAAAATTCTCCCTCCCAACTCAAAAGCTTCTTTCCAAACACATACCCTGCCGCCGACAGTTTCTTTCAAATACATGACAATTTAAAGTATTTCATTTTTCTTATCCAGGATTGCTCCGCCTGCACTGCACGCCGGGCAGATACAATATTTACCGCCGTTCGCTTTAGATGCCTTTCCGGCTTCTGCCATAGATTTTGCCTGTTCTGCTCCAAATACCTCTGCTCCTTTTTCAGATGAAGCAAAGCTGATCAGTGCATCAATTGGCAGTACATCCTCAGATAATTCCTGAAGATATGCTTCTGTCACGGCCTTTTCATCTGTAGTTTCTTCTGCTGCCAGCCATTTTTCTGCCATCTCTTTTAATTCCGGACAGCATGAACCTGCATTTAATATTTCCTTTGTCTTCTCTTCTACGAATTTTCTTGTGTCTTCTGTCATGATAGAATCCTCCTTGTATTCGTTATACATTTTCTTTTATTATACTCTATTTTCATGCACTTGGCACAATTATCTTCATATACAGAATCTCAAAAAACTGACAGTTCCTTTCAAACATATAACAATAGAAAATCCCTAAAGCAAAAGATTTTTCATATCACTCCACTTTAAGGATTTCATTCATTTTTATATTCCCAGGACAATCTTGATCAGCAATAACGCCAACACCAGCAGGATGATCGGCTTAATAATCTTCACACCGTTCTTCACAACCATATGTGCGCCAAGATAATGTCCGGCAATGCTGAATACCGACGCCGAAAGTCCCAGCACCCAAAGAATCTTTCCTGCAAGAATAAATGTGATCAATGCCGATATATTCGATGTCAGATTGACGACCTTCACATTACCGGTTGCTTTCTCCATATCAAGCTTTCCTAATTTGGTAAATGCAAGCAGTAAAAATGTTCCGGTTCCCGGTCCGTAGAATCCATCATAGATACCGATCACAAAAGAACATGCTGCCATGATCAGATACTGTTTTTTTCTGGTAAATCCTTCCGGTATCACCGGTTTCAGATCCTTGTCCCGCAATACACAGAATGCAACAACAGGAAGCACAAATACCAGTACCGTCTTAAGTACTTTGTCACTGATGATCAGCGCCAGGTTCGCCCCCGCAATTGAACCCACAAATGCACAGGCTACCGTACCCGGGACTAAACATATGTCAACACATTTGCTCTTCACCAAGTGCCATGTCGACACCGCTGTTCCAGTCGCTGATGATAATTTATTTGTCGCAATCGCATGGTGTACCGGAATCCCTGCGAACATATATGCCGGTAATGAGATCAATCCGCCACCTCCGGCAATCGCATCGACAAATCCGGCAAGAAATACCAGTGGACACACGATAAGGAATTCATGTAAATTCATATGTTTCTCTCCTTCATACTCTCAAATCCATAAATTAATCTATCGCATCCATATATTCATGTCAAGCTTTCAGGAGATAATTCTTATTCTGCTCTGCTTTCGGATACATGGCGATTTACATTCTTCACCAGATTCAGTACGGTATTGAGCACATAGTCTTCACCAAGCGAAGTATCGATACACATCTGATAATTACCGGACATCCCCCATATTCTTCTCGTATAGTATCTATAATTGTCTGCACGTCTTCTGTCAGTCTGTTCAATCCTGCGTTTTGCCGCTTTTTCATCCAGACCATATCTTTTCATTACCGTCTGAATTCTCGTCTTAAGCGGCGCACTTAAGAATATGCCGATACAATCCGGATCATCTTTTAAGATTGCATCTGCACATCTTCCAACGATGACACAGTTTCCTTTCTTAGCTGCAGACCTGATGACCTCTGCTTCTGCCTCAAAGATCTTATCCTTCGGCGGCTCATATTCATCGGAATATGCATACATTTCATGAACCAGATCATATAAGAAACTGTTCGTCATATTTTCCTCTCTTTTTGATATGTATTCCGGTGTATATCCGGTCGAACCTGCCGCAAGCTGGATGATTTCTTTGTCATAGAAGTCACAATTTAATTTCTCAGCAAGCTTTGCTCCCAGATCGCGTCCACCGCTTCCATACTGGCGTCCGATCGCAATACAGAAATGACCTGTTGTCACAGCTTCATTGTCCACAGCACCGGAAGCCTCCTCTGTCTCGTTCACAACACCAAATAACTTTTCCGGCATAAAACTCAAATAACGTCCGATCGTTCTTGCGATAAATCCAACCAGAAGTGCCGCAACAACCGTACCTTCTCTGACTCCATCCAGTCTTCCTGCCAGAACGAATGACAGAACCGCCGCGATCACTGCCATACTTACGTCAAAGCAGATCTTTGTTATACCAAATTCTGTCTTCCAGCGGAATACTACTGCACGGACAAAGGACTCTCCCGGCAGCATAACAACATCTGCCAATACTTCCATATATACTCCGACACCCAGGATCAGACAGCCGATCAGAAGATCGATCACTTTTACCGGATAAGAATGCGGATTCACAAATCCTAACAGAATCATACAGGCATCGATAAAATATCCAAAGATCAGTGATACCGGAATCTGCAGCAGATGTTCCACTTTAAAATTCTTTCCAAGCAGGATCAATTGCAACACGATCAGTAAAATACTGAAGAAAATTGTAAAGTTCCCTAATGTAAATGGATAATTCAGACTCAGTACATACGGGATAGATGAAATCGGTGAAGTTCCCAGATTCGCCTTCGTGATCAGCGCAACTCCAAGTGAATTTACAAAAAGTCCAATCAAAAAGATGATATATCTCTTTACGATGTAATTATTTTGTTTCTTTTTACTCAATTTTCTATACTCCTTTCTTATAACAACTCTTATTATCCTATCACTTTCGCCTAAAACATGTCAATACAGACATGTTTGTATCAATATATTTTTATATCTGTTGGAACAAGCGCCAGATTTATGCTATACTCACCAAAGAGACTCATATTCTAAAGAACCGATTAACTATAGAAAGGATGTATCATGGAAACACTAAAATATGCAATCCTCGGATTACTGATGAAAAAAGACATGACCGGCTACGAACTGACCAAAGAGTTCAACTCAGCATTGTTCGAATTCTGGAATGCCAGCCACAGTCAGATCTATCCGAAATTAAAAGCCCTGACCAAAGAAGGTCTGATCGAATATCATATAGAAATAACAGGAACCGTACTGGAAAAGAAAGTATACACTATCACAGATGCCGGAAAAGAAGCATTCAAAAAATGGGAAGAGACGCTCTATCCGATGCCGTCTCTTCCCAAAGATGAATTCCGTTTACAGCTTTTCTTTTCCCATCTTGCTTCCCCGGAATTCCGTATACAATTGTTGCAGGATCAGCTAAGCCAGCATCTTGACCGCCTGGACTATCTGAAAGAAGATATGGAAAAGTTTACCGTTCTTCCGCCTGTAGATGACGAGCTGTTTACTGACTATCTCGTCTTAAGCGGGGGTATTGCCCGCGAGGAAGCGATGTGTGACTGGCTAAAGAACTGTATCCGGTTATGCAAAAGCAGATCTACATTATAAATTCTACTTCAATATCCTTATTTCCAGGAATCCGGTACTGCTCTTCCACGTCAGATCCCCAGCTGTCGATTCCGCCTACACCACGGACCGCTCCATAGATACAAAGTACCGTTCTTCTTTCCGGCGGCAGCTCTTCCTGATGCGTTGCATTCTCAAGCTCTTCTGCAGTATAAGGAAGACATGAAAATGCAAACGTGGAATGATTGATCTCACTGCCCGCCCGGAATGTAAGTCCACTTTGTTCTATATGACGATTCCGGTTATCCAAAACCGTACTTCTCTTCACTGTCACCCACTCGGTATCCATATGCATGCCACATTCCTGCGGAACCAGATACGGTGTAACCGGAAGACCCTCTACTTCATAAATTCCGTGAATACCCCCGGCTTTTCTATCCGGATATGTCTCACCCGATAATCCTTCATAAACGAATCCGTCTGCCTTTGTCGGCATGACAAAGCGCATACCGAATGCAGGGAGCTCCGGCATTCCCTCTTTCCCGTAATAGTGCGCTCTTACTCTGACATTTCCATCAGCAAATACCAGATACGATACCTTTACCTGTGTTGACGGAACAGTTAATGTCTCATATGTAAATATAACTTCCACACGTTCCGCAGTTTCTTTATCCGAATATTTATTATTTACCGGTGCGCTCGGTTTTTCTATCTTGGTTCCGTCTATCCGTACCTGGATATCCACACATTTCTGGAACATATCGGCAGTCATCCACATACCGGCTCTAAACGGGAATCCATTTCCACGATCATTGTGGTTGCTCTCCAGAATGTCGGCTTCGGTGTGCGATACAGCCATTCCTTTCCATGCTTTACCATGGATTCCAGACCGCCTGTCTGATAAGAAAAGATCAGATGAAAGTCTTCTCCGTGTACTCCAAGTGTTACATCTCCATACACAATTCCTAATTTTCCTCTATCTGCGTAATCCATAGTAATGTCTCACCTCCTGCATTGCCGGTTTTTCCGTTCTGTCCGCAAATAAAATTCCATTTCCCGAAAATTCATAATCCGACGGCCTGTCATCAAAGTCACCGCCATAACGCAATACATCACGTCCTGTCACTTCATCCTTCACGAACAGTGCCTGATCGATATAATCCCAGATGAAGCCTCCCTGATAATCCTCATACTGATCCAGTAATCTGATATAAGATTCCATTCCTCCCAGAGAATTTCCCATATCATGCATATATTCACATAAGATAAATGGTTTCTTCGGATTATTTTCCAGATATTCTTTTATCTTCTCCGGCGGAGCATACATCTGGCTCTCCATATCAGAAATTAAATCCTCATAAGGCCGGTTCTCTGCCACGCCCTCGTAATGCACAAGTCTGTCCGGATCTTTTTCTTTATAGTAACGGTTCATCTCCACCAGGATATCTCCGGCATAAGATTCATTTCCAAGTGACCAGAAGAGTACCGACACATGATTCTTAAATGATTCAAAGTTCGATACTGCCCTGTCTAATGTACATCCTCTCCAGCATCCGATACTTCCCGGAACATTCCACGACGGTTCAATCACACCTTGTTTCAGCCACGATCCATGTGTCTCCAGATTTGTCTCTGCCATCAGATAGATCCCCGCCTGATCACATCTGTAATACCATGAAATATGATCCGGATAATGGCAGGTTCTGACTGCATTGATATGATTGCGTCTGATACATTCGATATCCCATTTCTCATCAGTTTCGGTAATACATCTTCCGCTTCTGGCATTCCATTCATGCCGGTTTACACCATTGATGATCAGACGTTTTCCATTCAGCAGCATCTTTCTGCCTTTTAATTCTATCTTACGGAATCCAATCTGATATGGAACCACTTCTACTGTCTCGCCTTTTTCATTCTGAACTTCTATCAGAAGCTCATACAGATACGGATCTTCATTGCTCCATGCATGTACGGATTCTTCTAATTCATAACGGAACTGAATCTCATTGTTCACTGATCCTTCTACCGGAAGATTCTTCTGGATCACCGGGTTGTTCAGATTCTCCGTTTCATCCAGTAATACATGATTTTCATCACTATAGATATCTTGCAAAGAAACTTTTATTTTACCCTGGATATTATTTTCTTTCTTTTTCTGTGATAATCGGATATCCAGCTCCAGTTCTGCCTTTCCATCTTCCGGATGATACTTCGGACGGATCCACAGATCTTCAACATGAACCGCCGGTATTCCGTACAGGTTCACATCTCTGAAAATACCAAAAAACCGGAAGAAATCCTGGTCTTCCAGAAATGCCGCCGTACTGCGCTTATGTACTTCCACTGCCAGCAGATTATCTTTATCTTTTACATATGGTGTAATATCAAATTCCGAAACCGTAAAGCTGTCTTCTGCATACCCCACGAACTCTCCGTTCACCCATACATAGAATGCCTGTTCCACACCTTCAAAACTTAAGATAATCCTCTTTCCTCTCAGTCCGTCATTCAGATCAAACTTCCGGATATAAGAACCTACCGGATTATATTCGGCCTGGCTGAACATACCTTTCCCTTTTTCTTTTCCATATCCTGCCGGTCTTCTGTAAATATGTCCTTCCCACGGATACATCGTATTGATATAATGAATCTTATCGTATCCCGCCAGTTCTATATGCTGTGGCACTTTCATTTCATCAAAATTTTTACAGTTAAACCATTTCTGATAAAAATCAGCCGGACGTTCCAATGCATTCACTGAATAGTGGAACTTCCAGATTCCATTTAACGATTGTTTTAACCGCTGATCCTGCTTCTTATAATCTTCTTTATTCTCATAAAACTTATGATCACTGTGTGCATCCAGACGATTCACACGAAATACCTGCGGATCATCCAACCATCTGATGTCTGCTTTCATTTGCCTTTTGCACCTCCATTTATTTTTCTTTCTCATCTATCAGTAAACTTTTTCCAATGCAGGGGATTTAATACCCGAGTGCTTCATTTCTGTTCATCCAGAAATGAATCCCCGTCGTGGAATCCATCCATCTGTCCTCGTTAAAATCTTTGACCTCCACCCACTGTCCTTTTCTGTATACAAAATTCTCATCGACCAGCGACCAGGCTTCTTCGAATTCTTCCGTTTCATCAAAATTTTTTATCGAAAGTACCTTTGCCTTGCTGCACCGGCAGGAAGGAAGTGTTGCCGAAGTCCGTTTAGCATCTGCCGGGATCAGAAGCTGTACCACTCTATCATTCACACATTTCTTATAGCCAAGGATCGGTCCGGTCTCTGGACAGTGCATGCGGAACCACTGCGTTGCTTCGTCTGACTGAATGTCATCCAGCTTCGCATGCTCCAATACAGCCCCGTAAAGGTTGGCTCCTTTGAAGTTGCATTCCCGCATATCACATCCACGGAATGCTGCCGTCTTCATATTTGCATTCTGAAAATTTGCACCATGCAGGGAATTGCCGTCGAATAATGCATTTTCCACACTGCAGTTTTCAAAATTCACACGTTCCAGATTTACATTTTGAAAGGAACTCAATGTGAAGTCCATATTATGCAGATCCATTCCGCTTAGATCCATGTCTTTGAATTCACATTCACGAAATACCGGATGCTCTCCCGCATCTCGCGATTTCATAGCTTTCAGAAGTGTCTCTTTCGTTATCTCTTTCATAGCATTACACCCCTTCACTCCCGTATTATCTATACAATTTGCTTTTTTTACTGATAGTTTTATTATACCGCAATTCTTAACAAAAGAAATCCCCAAAATACCATATCATCCGGTATTTTGAGGATTTTATTTTCATATTAACAAATGCAATATAATGATTTTTCAGCTGTCCGCAGATTCCTAGTTCAGGAAATCTTCATCATCAAAATAGTTGATTCTCATAGCAACCTTTACATCTTTCAATGTCTCTGCTGCTTTCGCCTCAGCTACCCTGCTTCCTTCTTTCAGGATTTCGAATACTTCCGGAAGCTTCTGCTCCCATTCTTTTCTTCTTGCACGGATTGGTGCCAGCTCTGCCTGAAGAACCTTGTTCAGGAATTTCTTCACTTTGACATCACCCAGACCTCCACGCTGATAGTGTGCTTTCAGTTCATCCAGATTCTTATATTCCGGCCAGAATTCTTCGAAATATTCATCCTTGCAGAATGCATCCAGATAAATGAATACCGGATTGCCTTCTACCTGTCCAGGATCTTCCACGCGCAGGTGGTTCGGATCTGTGAACATGGACATTACTTTCTTCTTAACAACATCTTCTTCATCAGAAAGATAGATACAGTTTCCAAGTGATTTGCTCATCTTGGCCTTTCCATCGATACCCGGAAGTCTTAAGCATGACTTGTTAGATGGGAGTACGATCTCAGGCTCAGTCAGAGTCTCTCCATATACACTGTTAAACTTGTGAACAATCTCTTTACACTGCTCGATCATAGGCATCTGATCTTCTCCAACCGGAACTGTTGTCGCGCGGAATGCCGTGATATCTGCAGCCTGACTGATCGGATAGCAGAAGAAACCAACCGGGATACTTGCCTCAAAGTTTCTCTGCTGGATCTCAGCTTTTACCGTAGGATTTCTCTGTACTCTGGATACGGTTACCAGATTCATATAATAGAATGTTAACTCTGTCAGTTCCGGAACCATGGACTGAATAAAAATGTGACATTTCTCAGGATCGATTCCGCATGCCAGATAATCCAATGCTACGTTCATAATATTCTGACGTACCTTCTCCGGATGTTCGGCATTATCAGTCAATGCCTGCGCATCTGCGATCATAATATAAATCTCGTCATATTCTCCTGAATTCTGTAATTTTACACGTTCTTTCAAAGAACCTACATAATGACCAACGTGAAGACGTCCTGTCGGTCGGTCACCAGTTAAAATAATCTTGCTCATCTTACTTATCTCCTTAGCATATATTTCAATAACCTGTATGGGTATACAAATTCATTGTCTCTAATTATTTTATTATAATTCTTTCCAAAGTGAGCGTCAATACAGAAAAAATGCATCATTTTACCTTTCCTGAATTTTTATCTAAATCCTTTTGGATAAAATGATGCATAACAATTTATAAATTATGCTGCCCCTCTGCTTCCGTTCTTACACGCAGCTTCGAATTCTTTCAATTTTCTTTTTGCCTCATTGCTTAGATTCTTTGGTACATCTATCTGAACAGTCACATACTGATCTCCATATCTTCCTGCATCCTTCATAGACACGATTCCTTTACCTTTTAACCGAATCTTTGTTCCGGACTGTGTTCCCGGATTAATCTTGCACACTACCCTTCCGGTAAGCGTCTGTACAACTGCTTCACCACCTAATACTGCTGTAGTAAACGGAATCATGACAGTTGAATATACATCCATATCTTTTCGCTCAAATCCTGGTCGTTTACCAACTCTCACTTTCAGCAACAGATCTCCTGCCTTGCCTCCTGAAAGTCCAGGCATTCCTTTGCCACGCAGACGGATACTTTTTCCGTCACTGATGCCGGCCGGGATATGCACTTTCAGTGATTTTCCTGCTGCATTACTGCCCTGTGCGTCTGACAGCCGGATGACTTTATCTCCTCCAAATGCAGCCTCGTCAAATGTCACATCTATCTCAGCGGTCACATCGGAACCATCCTGACGGAAATTTCCTTCTCCGCCGAATCCATGATTTCCAAATCCATTTCCGAATCCGCTGCTTTCATAACTTCTTCCGGACGTACGTGTCCTTCCTGATCCACTATTTCCAAATCCGCCAAATCCATGGAACCCGCTTCCGCTGCCTTCCGAGAATCCGCCGCCAAATATATTCTTCAGGATATCGTCCATATCGCCGCCTTCGAAATGATATTCATGGAAGCTTCCATTCGGTCCGGTATAACTGTAAGTACCGCCGCCAGATCCGTTTCCATAGCCATATGCTCCACTGCCGCCTGCACTGCCATCAAAAGCTGCATGGCCAAACTGATCATATAATTTCTTTTTCTCCGGATTACTCAGCACATTATAGGCTTCTGTCGCTTCCTTGAACTTTTCTTCTGCCTGTGCATTTCCGGCATTGGTATCCGGGTGGTATTTCTTGGCCAGTTTACGATATGCTCTTTTTATTGTACTCTTGTCCGCACTCCTGCTGATTCCAAGAACATCATAATAATCTCTTTTTGCCGCCATAGTTCTCCCTCCCGTCATTTATTCCATATTATTTTCTATTATCTTCATCTATGTGAACAGGATTTCGTGGAATATGTGAGCTTCTTACGTTATCCTGATTATTTTCTCTTTATGATATTGTACCCCACAGGCTTAACACCTGTGGGGTACGTTTACTCTTTTGCCATACAGGCTATACCGTCACTTATCGTTTCCCGCATCTGCCTGTCATTAACCTTCGATTGAAATGTAATGTTTCTTCTCTTCTACCGGTTTTGCTTCTGCTTTCGGAACACTGAAGGAAAGGATTCCACTTTCATATTTCGGATGTACATCCTCTACGGTTACATGTTTTCCTACATAGAAGCTTCTGCTCATGCTGCCTGCATAACGCTCTTTTCTAATGTAGTTACCTTTCTTGTCTTCCTCATCTTTGTCCAGTCCTTTGGCTGCGCTGATGGTAAGCACTCCATCATTCAGCTCCATCTGAATCTCATCTTTCTTAAATCCCGGAAGATCCATATCTACTTCATAACCTTTCTCGGTTTCTTTTACATCTGTCTTCATTAAATTCTTTGCATGTTTTCCATACAGTTCTTTGTCTACATCCGGAAATGCAGGTAATCTGAAATCGTTCATAAAATCATCAAATAAATTTTCTCCCAAAATACTAGGCATCATCATAAGTCATTTCTCCTTCCAAATGTTTAAAATGTATTGTTAGCATCATCGGATAATTCCTGGATGTTGTTTGCTGGAACTTCTGGAGTTTCGATTCGGAATCATATCTTTGATTCTTTATCTCTCTCCATTTGTTCTATTTGTACTATAACACACTTTGTTAGCACTGTCTAGAGGTGAGTGCTAATTTTTTGTTTTTTTTTTTGCAACACTTGTTTTTACAGGGTTTGCAACACTTTTCAATGTTATACTCCAAAATGTAAGATTTACGCTCGCAAATACTGCATCTATAAAATAATAATTTTTCTGTTGAGAAATTTAATATCTAAAAAACTATGGAATCAGAAATAATCATGTTCAAAAAATGTTACTCCAACTAGTAAATTTTACAGATACACAACTCCGTGGTATCTGGAACTGTCTACAAACTACCTACAATGAATTCCTCAGCAAATCCTATCGAAAAAAAGGAAAAAAGCCTACCATTATCCGTAGAATACTCCACAGATAATAGTAGGCTTGACTCACTCATTAACAGTTACCTGCATTACCGTTACAGCCATGCTTATCTTCACCACAATGATGTTCTCCGCAGGAATGCTCGTGTTCATGATGGGTGCAATGCACTTCCGGATTATAGTTCAGGTTTCCGGCTATATAATTTTCTGTCTACAAAATTTCCTTTTCTTTTTGACATTATATTGCCGATAACAAGCTTAAGCTGCTTTTTGCCGTCACTCAGCCATTTATCAACTCTATTCTTATTCGTAAGGTCAAATACCGGTGTCCATGTATCCGGCATAATCACACTATAGTAGGCATCAAAGCAAAATATCTGCTGCCTTTTGCTTATAATACGGAAAACTAGAAGCAATTATACGATATTAATACGTTTTCCCACCAATACCGCCGCAACCGGCATCACCACTACACAGGCGATCGCACCAAATATCATTGATACACAATTCTGGAACAATATTTTCGAATTTAATAATGTTTCCAGTGTATAATCCTGCATCTTCAGATAAGAAAATAATAATAGTGATTCTCCAAGATACGCAAATAGCAATGTATTCACCGTTGTCCCGATTACTTCTCTTCCGATCTGCATTCCACTTTCTACAAGTTCTGTCAGTTTTATCTCCGGTTTGTGAATACTGACCTCGTAAACGGAAGTGGTAACCGTAAGTGCCATATCTAACACAGCACCTAACGTGCTGAGTATGATCACAGCTGTCGCAACATTTCTCATATTAATATCCAGATTCATATTGTAATATAATACATCATCTTCCGCAGCCTGGATTTCATTCAGTCCTCCTGCCTCACTTCTCCACACCACCATATAGATAAAGAAAAACAGGACCGTCATTGTAATCAATACTGCTGCAAATGCACTC
>ENA-OPSC01000943-OPSC01000943.1-human-gut-metagenome-genome-assembly--contig:-NODE-943-length-14231-cov-2.280262_pt1 | contig 14231 bp, 19 predicted proteins | sample MGYA00241800_ERZ501891 | MGnify/ENA primary metagenome ERZ501891 (study PRJEB25962, sample SAMEA2042407) | human gut metagenome | biome: human gut; feature: human-associated habitat; material: faeces...
AGTATGTCAGAATTTGAGATTGGTTGATTTTTCTGTAGAAACCACAAATTCCACCATGTCTTGTTTTAATCCACAGTCGGTAAGTTTAACGGAGCCTGAATATCGGGAAAATCCAACTGTTGCTTAAGTCTCTTGTCAGTGGGGGATACCAATCTCTCTCCGCCCACCATCTTCTTTTGTTTTTGTTCATTGTAACAGAAAAAGAATGGAAAGAATAGGAGGAAACCAAAGGATACGTTCCATCAGAGTCATAAATAATTCTTGTTTTTCTATAAAATCAATCGGCGTTAGACTGATTCCAATTGCCTCACTCTCTCCTGTATACAGCATCATTTTTGCCATCCTTTCTATTGTTTTCCAAATTAATTACCCATTTTTCATCCTTATATCAATAAGGTGATTATAGGTTTCTTTCCGAAATGTTTGTGCTGATTTTCCAAAAATCTCATCATATGCCCGATTTTCTCTTTTTGTATTTCTGACCATATCACATAGTTTATCTCTCCTTTGTACGCTTTCTTTATACTTCTGTATCTCAAAAAATTTATTTCCGTACACATTCTCTAATTCAAGATAGATTTTGAATAAATATGTGTATTCTTTGGGTTGCAAGTAATTCGCGACTTCCTTTTTATTTAAGATGTTATGAATCATTTTAAGACGTTCTAAAGCACCTTTATAATTCTTATTTCTTATGTCGTGTACAGCCAATTCATAAATCACTCTATATTCAAAGTTATTTAATCGCAAAGACCAAGTATAGAGTTCTACAGCTTTGCTCATTTTCCTTGATTTTTCGTAATATTTTCCTATCACATAGTATGAATAACTGGCATAAGGTTTTTCATACAACTGTTCGAGTGCAATCTTATAATACGCACCTGCATCTTTTCTTATATCTCTATCTAACTCCGCTATCATTCCTTTTAAAAGATACGCGTTGGTAAAAAATGGTTGTAATCTTAGAGCTTGGTCTAAGATTTTTAATATACTTTCTGTTAAAAATAGAAAATGCTGATTTAGAGTACGGCAAGTTTCATTAGTATATTTGCGTAAATATGCGGCTGCATACAGATAATAAACGGTTTCTTTTTTATTTACTGACATATGATTTAAGTCTATACACGCATCTACAAAAGCATCCTGCGCACGTTGCATCACTATTCGATTGTTATAAAAAGAATCATACGCATTTCGATGGTATGATAAATCACGTTTATAATAGATTTCCGCTAACTCTTCCATGGATTCTACTTCTACAGCAGAAAAAAATCTATTTTTCCTAATGGCTTGTACCATTTCTTTTAAATAATCATCATTGAGCTTCGTCTTATCCACATTAAAGACTTGTTTTATTGCTTTGGGATAACGCTCTTCTAACATTTCTACATCATTTTTATCCATGTCCTTTTTTAAAATAATTACAACATCAAAATCAGAAGATAAACAGTCTGTTTGTGGAGTATATCCACAAATATAAATTCCCATCATTCGAAAGTAATCGGATAAAAAACAATATTCTTTTATCTGGTTCCAGCTATGTATGATTTTGATTGCTCTTAGCATATATTCTCCTTTATCTTACTGAAAGACCCATGCAAAAAACATGGGCATATCAGTAAAATATTTCTAATTTTCCTTTGTCTGTGTTGTACTTTCTGCCGCTTCAGAAGAACTTTCCGTTGTCTCCCCCGATGTTTCTTCTGACGATGCTTCAGTAGCAGCCCCTTTAGATACCTTTATCTTACATGAAAATACCATTCCTTTTACAGTTCCTTTTATAACCGTTTCTCCTTCTTTCACACCAGTAATATTCCCATTTCCATCTACCTTGGCAATTTTTTCATCTTCGGACCGCCACGTTGGGCTGATACCATCTGGAAGACCTGTGATCATAACAGAAGTTTCTTCTCCTTCCATAACCTCGGTAGATGTTGGCTGGATCTGTGCAACGTAAAGTGTCGTGTCAAAGGATTTTCCATGTGATTCTACGGTCATACTGGTCTGTCCCTCAGATACTCCTGTAATTTTCCCGGAAGCTTCTGAAGCAACCGCTGTATCTTCAATGATATATTTTGCATCGTTACCAAGATAATCCATTTTAAATTTTTGTGTAGAACCCAATGGAATAATATAACTATCAGCAATATCCATAACATAAACTGTACAAGACATACTCTGACCTGCTCCAGCTAATGTGATGTTGGCTTTTCCTGCATTCTTCGCCGTGATAGCTCCTTTTTCATCTACAGTAGCGACCTTTGTGTTATCGCTTGTGAAATGAAGCCCATTTGTACTGCTTAACCCTGTGATATTTAACTGGATACTCTCGTCTTTCTTTAAGTATGCTTCTGATTTATCAAGTCCTGCAACTGTAACATTTAAAAACAATGGAGTATTGTTACCGATATTACATGTAACGCGGACATCACCGGCAGATAATCCTTTCAATTTTCCATTCTGATCAATTGAGGCAATGTTTTCATCATCTACACTCCATGACTTTACTTTGTCTCTTACTGCATCACTGATCTTTAATTGATGCTCTGTATTCGAAAAAATAATAGAACTGTCTATAGAGATACCAACTACCTGCACTCTTGTGGAAAACTTTTTACCATTATCTTTTCCTGTTATCGTTGCTTCTCCTTCTTTTAAAGTTTCGATCGAACCATTCGGGCTTACCGTAAGAACCCCTTTATCAGAACTTTCCCATTTTACAGTATCGTTACCCGTACCAACTGCCTGCGACTGATATGTATATCCAGCAGAAAGAATGAGATTATCCTCTTTAAAACCTGGTACATGAATCTCACAATAGAAAGTACGAAATAAAGCTGAGATTTTCACCGTGTAAACACCCGGTTTTGTCGCTTTAACTTTACCATTGCTGTTTACTTTTATGTTTTCATCTTCACTTTGAAAAGATGCAACATGATCAAGGATAGGATTTGTAAGAGAAAGGGTGCCGGATTCATTTGGTAAGAGTATGAGCTGGTCATCTTTGGGTTTTCCAAGTAGTAATGCAGCAAAAAACAAGGAGAACACAAAGGCAGTAGCAAATCCAATATAAAGTTTCTGTTTAAAGGTTTTTTGTTTTTTTTGTTTTTTCTCTTTTATTTTAGGAGGTTTAGGCTGCCTTGCAGTCGGTTTCCTTTTAGTTTTCTTTGCCTCTTTAAATTCTGGAATAGGGGCTTCTAAACGATTATTGATAGAATTTTTTTTCTTAAACATAACTTTCTCCTTTTTATGTTGAACATGTTCTAAGACAACATTGTATATCCCGAGGATATCTCACCTAAAACGGCTTTCAATCCGGAATGGTTGACATGTATGACCGGAATACCAGCTGACTTACACATAGACTTTGTTTTGTTATATAAAGTGTGGCTTACAAAAGATGTAAACACAAACATCGCTTTACAGGTAGACAGGTCCAAAATCTTGGGCACTTCCTTATCGTTAAAGATAAAGCGGCTGTTAGGGAAAAGGAAACGTAACTTGTCCACGGTAGAATAATGTCCTCCAACAAACAGAAAAGGTAAAGAATAATCAATGCTAGAAAAAGTCGTACCATTTTTTTCTCTGTTCCGTTCCGAAAATAGCTGTTCTAAGAGATGATTTTCTTCTATAAGCTGAGCATTTTTCTCTGTAAGCTTATCCTTCTCCCAAGAAATCTTTTTTAATCTTGTATAAACCTGTTCTAACTCCCGTTGTATATCACCAATCTTCTCATCTTCTCCCGTTGTCTGCGAAAAACTTTGCTCTAGTTGACGTTTATAAGATAGATTATCTTTTTTTAGCTGCGTACAAAGGGCTGTAAGAGAGGTAACTTGTTGGTTAAGAGAAGCTATCTCTTGTTTATCTTCAGCTATACTCTCTCTGAAGGCGGCTTTGGAACAATTGGTCTCCTGTCCATTAGATGATACATAGTAATAAAGCAGGTCAAGGATATACCCAGTCAATTGGTAAGAAAGAAGTTCCATTGCGGAGCTGTCTTTATCTATATCAAAAGCGGAAGTAAATAGAAAATCCTGCATAGTAGACCGTCCGCTATAGAAACAGTGAACCAACCACCAGTCAATCTGATGAAAGAGATAGCGGGAGAAATCTATATAGAAAGCTTCCGAGATCTCAAAGGCCTTATCATCGGTATAGTTCAGAGAAGCTTCATAAAGTTCATTAGCAAGAACAAGCATAGCAGGAAGACAGTCCGAAGGATAAAGATTAAAGAAGTCGGGCTGACAACGGATATAAAGAAATTTACCCATATTCCCTAGTAGTTGCTGGAAAAATTCTTTTGGGGATAGGATAGTATCAAAGCAGTAAGAGGACAGCTCCCGAAAACGTTTTTTGCGATAAGACTTATAGACTTTAGATTGCAAAAAGTCCATAGATATGGCTGTACCAACCAGATTCTGTTCAGAAGATGCAGCATAAAAGTGAGCAGAAGGCAAAAAAGAAACGGGATGCTGAATACTGCTAAGTACAGATGATGCACGTTGTAAAGTTTCAGAGGGGGACAGTGTAGAGTCCCTAGTAAAAATAGTGTCCATAATACACACTCCTTTCGTAATGTAGTCTGTAAGAACTTTCATAGATAGTATGAAAGAATATGCCATAGGGCAGTTTTTCTGTACAAAAAGATAATGGATACAAGAAAAGAGCCTATACACCACCAACTACAGACCCCAAAAGAAAACAGATCAAGGGACCAAATATAAACATCAATTATATATGCACGATGGAATATTGTTTTAATCCCCAGCCATCCCACAATCTAAAAATGACAGAAATCTGGGCTGATGTGATGAGCAGGTCTCCTTATCATCTTTGGTAATTGGAAATATCCTGTGTTGGCGTGAAATTACTATACGACAAAAAGCCCCAGATATCTCTGTGGCACTAATTTGTTACAATTCAGGGAATTATATTACTTTATTTTATTCTACAATTTTGTAGCATGAGAATGATTATATTCCTCACAGTTGTTTTGGATCACGTATTGGAATTCTTCTTCCCCCATAAGTAAAAATTCTTGATCTGGCTCCTGTGCAAATTCTGCTTTCGTTCGCTCATATTTTTTCCTGCTTTCTTTTAACTCAGCAAGTCTTTCCATTGTTTTTGCAAATTCCGGATCTTCGGCAGCTAATCGTTTTAATTTTTCTTCTGATCTAACTTCTTTTTTACATTTTTTCTTTGCTTTCTGACATAGAATCGTTACAGCTTTTTTAATCCCTGTTTTTTTCTTTGTGATTCCTGCTGCTTTTAATATCTTTGATACAGTTGACTGTGCACAGCCAACGAGTTCTGCAATTTTCTCCTGCAGGACTCCTTTTGCAAATAATTCGATAATCTTAATATCTCTTTTTTCTTTCATTTTTCTTCTTTTCTGTCCACGCTCTCTGGCTTTTTGTCTTTCTTCATAGCAATGTACATTAGCAGGATAAAATCCTAATGCTTTTTGTTCTTCATCATCTATCCCAAGATATCCTATGATTGTTTCATTCCTGTATCTATACTTTTTACGCATTGCTGTTGACATATAACTACGCAGCTCTTTTTCCGGTAAAGGATTTTTAAAGGAATTATTGAGCGCAACAACACGATTCCATGCCTCATCTTCTGGTGTATCATTTGATAAATAAGCAGATAAGACAATGAGACAATATAAATCACGGTAACCATCTTCCATTTCACCCGCAGACCTTCGTAATTCAATCAGGCTGCGAATCATGTTGTCAATATGATTTCCATAATTATTTTTTCGAAACACAGGATTTCCTTGTTTCTTCTTTTTTTTATATTTTATGTAAGGTTTTCCTGTTGCTGGATGTAATGCGAAATATAATTTGGCAGCATCTAATTTATTATCATGCAATATCCAGAAATCTCCATATGTTTTCGATCTTGTGTTCCATGTTCCAGGCAAGCGAAAAAGCCCTGACATCTTTTTTGATGCAGAGATATCTAACAATACATATTCTTTTAATTCTGGATCTGCAGAGTTGATTTCTTTTTCGAGTGCAGTAAAAAGATATTTCTGTATTCCCTTATATATATATTTTAATTTCTTTGCACTTAACGGCTTGATTGTCCACCATAACTGTATTCCCCGGCCAGTATGTACAACTGTGTTGGGACAAGGCAATCCAATAGGCTTTTTTACAAAAATAAGATATAACAATGCATCCAAACGTTGCATTATAACATCTCGGCATCCTTTAATGCCTCCTCTTGCATGATGTACATCAATATCAACCACTATATTTGTTAGACTATGTACATTTACTGCTCTGCGAAATTTAGGGGATTTAAAGCTATTTGCCACAATATAATAATCCATGTGTTGTCTTAAATTTCCGAATGTTTTTATTGACCTAATACTATCCTGTGAATCAATAAAACCAATTTGTCTTATATTTAATAGTCTTCCATTACAGATTGGACGGCTATAAACAGGATAATATCCGTAATATCCATCATCTCTCCCCATGTGGATTTCAAGGAATTTATACAGTTTATCAATACCATTTAAATTTTCTATATTTGTCCACTTTGCTCTCTCTAATCTTAAATCTGTTTTTGGAAAGTAAGGGGTTCCTAACGGAAAATAAAAAATGGTTGTTGTGTTTTCTTTCATCAATTCATCCTCCTAATTTTGTAACTCATTATTAGTATGATAGAACCGACAAAAAAGCACTTTTTCTGTATAACTTTAACCTCGTAAAAAAAGACCCGCTGCAATCGGGGTCTAGTAAGATGTTCAGCTATTGTTTTAATCCACAGCCGGTATTTCTTATGCGGAGGCTGAATGCCGGGGATTTTCTTCCGGCAGGGCTTCACTTCATGTCAGTGGGGGGATACCGTTTCTCCGCCCACCACTGACGTTACACGAATTTTGCAATTCATCCCATAACCTAAAGAGGTAGGAGAATTCTTGTTTTTTGTTAAAAAAATATTTCTTGACATATATGATGAATATGATATAATAATATTATATCAGTTGTCGATATTAATCGATGACTCTTAATTTTGTAACTTAGAGAAAGAGAGTAGCATTAGCTACTCTCTTTTTCTCATACAATATTGCTTTCTAGCAGCTTATTCCGACAGTTATATCTACACCTATACAATTACAGTATTTTAAAAATGACAGCATGGATGGATTTCCGTTAAAAGATTCTATCTTAGATACCATCTGCTGTGATAGTCCCGTTTGAGAAGCAACATCTTTTTGTGTTAAATTTTTTTCTTTTCGTATTTGCCGTAGTTTTTGACATAATTGATAGATTTGGTGATTTTCTTCATAAATAGTTTTAGATTTGGTGTTATTTAAAACATCTTTTTTCAGCTCATTTAACACAGGCAATTTTTTTCTCCTTCCCAAATTAGTTTTGCAAATTAATGCCATAGGCGGCAGAAATCTCTTGTAAAAGACTATTACTTTCCTTGTCCGTATATCGATTATCTACAGTAATTATAGTCTTTAACACATATTCTGGTGTTACCTTTTCTGCTCTAATAATTTCCATACAAGGATAAATCGTGTCTTTCTTTGTAATATCATAGGATAAGCTAAACAGAAAAGTTTTTTCATTCCCGGAACCTTTATCAGATACAATATTCTGGATTTTCTTTTTGGAAGCAAGTATATCCTTTTCCTCTTTTAGCCCTTTTTTTGAAATCTGTTTGGGAGATTCTGCAGTTTTCAGGAGTTCATTATTAATTGTAACCCCGTGTAATGTAGCTTTAGATTGTGAGGCTGCCACCCTTTCTGATTCTGATGGTATAAATAAACGAACCTCTGCATCTCCATTTTTTACTGTTGTTTTTGCAAGATATTTATATTCTCTCCTGCTTTTTTCTTTTGCTTCGGAAACTTGTTCTTTCCCATCATAAGACTCTAGTTGTGTTATATTTTGTTTATTATGACATCCAGTGCATAGAAAAGTTCCAATGCAAAAAGCAACTAATATTTTCCGAAAATTATTTTTCTTAATAATCACACTTTAAGACCTCCTATATGACAATCTTGATACCTCGACAAGTTACCACGCATCCGCGAGGGATGCGACAGAAAGTACGTTCGACTTCTATTATATAGCCCATTTTAATCCACGCATCCGCGAGGGATGCGACAGCGAAATCGTATAAAATTGGTAATGATTTCTCTGCTTTATTTAGAAAGTTTATACAAAAATTAGGCATTGTCACCTTTCGCATTTCTATTTTTTAGAAAAGTAAGAACAATATTTTTTATTTTTGTAGTGCGAATCTTCCGGGATTCTTACGTTGCTTCCGATTCGCACCAACTTTCTCATATATAGTATGTCAGAATCGGAATTCACTCGATTTTTCTGTAGAACTTTTTTTGTTTCTTTATTCAAAATCACATACTACTTTTGAAAGTATTGTTTTGATGATAGGAGGAAAAAGTTATGAAAAAAAGTTATGCAGCAAGTATTATTTTAGGAACAGTATGTGGATTTATGGCAGTAATTACAAGTCCGCTCCACCCAATTGCATGCCCATTCTTAATCATTGGATATTTGTTCTTTATCTTATATCCAGTAGCAAATTATATTGAGGAAAAGGGTGTACCAAAGTGGGTATATGAATTATTACATTATGAAGAATCAGATGAGGAGGAAGAGGATAATGATTGATAGAAAAGACGTACCTGTATTGATGAGTAATATGGATAAAGATTCTGAGCTATCTCAGTTTTTCAATGAATATTGGAAATTCGTAAAGGAATTTTTAAATGGAAAAGAAGAACAAAGAGAAAAAGAATACTGGGATGAACTTGTAAGCCGGTCACAAGAAATGTCTGAAAAATATAATGGACAGTATAAGCAATTTTGTATCGAATTACTTTTAAGTTTAATAGCAGAGATTGAACGTAGAGATCGGGAGGAACGACAATCTTGTAAAAATGGTCTCCAGATTAAACTAATAAAAAGTGATACAGGAAAAAACTCTAAATTATTTCAATTTTTCTCTGAATATTGGAAAATGATAAAAGATTTTCTAAACGGTAAAGATGGACACAGAGAGAAAGATTATTGGAATGAAATTGCGAAAACGTCTTTTCAGATTACCAAAAAATACAATGGAAAATTTGAAAGAGATATTGTAAATGGATTGATTGAAGAAATTAAAAGGCGGGATCATAAAGAATGTGAAATGTTCCGCAAACAGATTGCATGACAACAAAAAGGCTTCCATCATGACAATGTCAATTAGATAAGAATGACATTGCCCATGATGGAGCCCTTTTTGTTATATCTATCTTTCACGAGTGATTTCGAGACTCTCTTTCAAAATCTCTCTTATCCATTCCCTACTCTCCCTGTTTGCCGGAGTTTCCTCTCCTGTGCAATCAATCCATATCAAAAATAATGCATATTGTTTCATATTTGGCAGGATTTCTTTCTGGATTTCCTCTACCGTTGGCGCATATTCCTTTGCTTGCCACTTCATTCTATCAAATACTTCACAATATTTTTCAAAATCTTCTTCCGAAATCGTTATTCTCATATATCCTCCTTTATCTTTACACAAACTGTTTTCCTTTTTTGATGTTCTCAAATTTTCTTGCTGTCATTTTCCCAAGTTCCTTGTTAGAATCAATCCCCATCCGTATCAATACTTCTCTTTCTATTGCATCAATATCTACACGTTCTAAGTTAATGTTAGAAGAAAACCATGCTTTTTGAAAAGTAGAATAATACATTTTTCCAAGTGACGTGTTTAAATAGACTCCTTGCTGGAATTTATTATATCCTTTCCAAAAATAAATGCTGTTGATATATACATGCTCAAGGGATGAAGGCTGAGTCTTACGCAGCTCCTTGTACTCATTATAACAGTATTCCATTAACCTCCATGTAGCAAGCACATCATCATCCGCCTGATGGAAAGTGATCCCGCTGTCGAGTCCTAAATGCCGGATAAGGGTACTTAATGAATAATCTTCAATTTCCTTTCCATACAATATATCTCTCGCCATTTCTAACACATCTAACTTGTACCAAAATTTTAATTCTGTCTTTTGTCGTTTATACATTCCCCGTAACATATCAATATCAAAATCCACGTTATATCCTACTAAAAGTGCATTTTCTCCAAAAAACTCTTGAATCTCTGAAAAAGCATCTTCTTCTGTTTGCTTATCCTGAAGAAATTCATTTGTGATCCCATGGATGTCAATATTTTTCTTGTCAAGGAAAAATGGAGGTCTAATATAAATATTCCTTTTATCTTTTAAGATAAGTTCTCCTCCTTCATTCTTAAATTTTCTTGCGGACAATTGTACGATATAATCCTTTGAGGGTTTTACCCCGCTCGTTTCCGTATCAAATACAATAATGTCGTGATATTGCATATGCATGGTATCTTCGTACATGCATATACACGCCTTTTGATTTACATGTGTTCTCGCTCTATACATAATCTCACCTCATTTTTTATTAATAGTATGATTGATTGAGATATCTCACATTTTTTCTGTATAAGTTTTTTTACACAGAAAAATAGGAATTTGTATATTCTTTCATACTAATAAATAGGAACAGAAAAAATATTATATTTTTAAGGAGTTTTTTATGAATGAAACAGGTGTTTTAATGGAGTATGAACAAATCTTGTTGGGAAATACGATTAATTCCCGTTCAAAATTCACGGCAACTTATATCAGTAAGAACGCAGATGATCGTTATGCACTGCATCTACTCCGGTATGTATTTGAAGAAATTTTAGACTGGAGCCCGATTGTAACAAGGACTTTTCTTTCTGGAGAACTTATAGACATGTTAAAGCTGCGGGTAGTAGCCAATAGCATCCAGTTTCCTCCAGAATTAAGTCCTAAAACAGATTATTTTTATTATGCATGGAGAATGTATCCTGAAATGGTACATATTACACAGAGAGAACTTACATTAAATGTTTATGAAAAGGTGTTACAGGGAATGTTGATAAAATATCCAAAAGGATTTTTTTTAAAACTCCATGGTGAGATTAATAAGGCCATCTGTTTAAATTATGCGATTGAACAGTATCTCCATCCTGGTTCAATAGAGGAAATTTATAAGTTCTTTTCTGATAAAAAAAAGGCACTTCAGTTCTTGGAGAAATATCGGTTAGTGGATATTTATAGAGAACAATATTCTGACCCATTGGATATGTTACATGATTGTTTAAATTCTTTTCAAAAGAATGCGTTGTTATACCAATTTTATAAATTTAATAAATCATTGAAGGAGGAGATTCGGCTTGGTAATAAATATAAACAATGAAAAGATAGAATTGGATAATAAAGAAGTACAAGCAGCAAAAACAATGGTGGCGAAATTTATCTCCGAAGTACGGAAAGAATCCTTTGAAAACAATGAACCCACCTTTTTCTTTACTGCACTTATTATCATGCACCTAATGTCACAAGATGCAATAAATAAACTAGATCCTAAAGACTTTTCAGTTATGATGAAAAGCATCACACAGTCTTTCTCTGCAAAACAAAATTAATATAGGAGATCATTATGAAAGCACCAACAGAAAAACAAGAAAATTGTCGTTATTCCTTTTTGTATCAAGGGAAAAATATGGATCAGGTCTATTGCAAGTTAAAAAATGATAAAGAAACACATTATGTAGCACCGGAACAATGCGAAAATTGTGAGCAGTTTAAACATCGGTATATCCAGTATCCTCTTACAATTGACGGAATTGAGGTTAAGCCAATTAAAAGTAGAGGAACTTGTATAGGAAGGCCTGTTCGAGTTATGCCATGCGCTGAAGAATATGAGGGAAAGACATTTTTGGGGTTATATCTAGGAGAATTACCATGGTATATTCATGTTTCTCACAATGAGGAAGATAATAAACTTCACATTGATACTGCTAATAATCCAGCAATTTATGTCTTTGAGCTACAGAAAATCATCTATGGCTGCGAAAGCTATTGGAACATAATCAAAGACCCGAGACAATTTGACGACATTACAGATGAGATGATAGAATCTCAGTGGTACGTTCAACTTCTGAAGGCAGGTCTTGAAGAAAAAGAATAAACAAAAAAGAGGGAATCGAATAATTTCGATTTCCTCTTTTTTCTCTACTGATTAGTGCATAGAACCATCGCAGACATATTATCTGGATATTTTATGATATTTTTAGCAGCATCTACAAGATTATAGGCAGCCATCTCACAATCCTGGCTTTTTAATATAATTTCTGCCATTGCCTGCGGCTGGATCGCGTAATGAACACCATCTGTTGTCATTAAGATAATATCATCATCCTTTATTCTTCCTGCACGCAGCTGTATTTCCGGTTCAGTTACCAACCCAATCCCATTTGTGATAAGGAGGCGATCCGCATGAACATAATATTCTTCCTTTGTTATTTTCCCCACATTCAATAATTCATTTGCCTTTGTATAATCTTTTGTAAGTTGTGTAAGGACTCCGTTTCGGAGCATATATACTCTTGTATTTCCACAATGAGCGATAAATATCTGATTATTTTCCGTAAAGAGACAACAGGTAACACTTGCAGCAAATCCAGAATATAATTCTTCGTTTCCCATTTTAAAGGCTCCAATGACCTTATTTGCAATTAACATGGCCAATTTCATATAAAATTTAGGGTCTAAACAAAAATCTTTTTTCTTATTTTTCCACATTGTCTGTATAAAATTGCCGATTTCAAGACAGATAATTGAGGCTGGCTGAGGGATGGAAGGACGAGAACCTGTACCATCTGCAATAACACAAAAAAGATTTTTTTCATCTAATTCTTTAAAAAAAATATAGTCTTCCTGTCTTTCTCTTGAGACTCCGATATCTGTGGTAGCCGCAATAGAATATTTCTTCATCAATTTTTCCCTTTCTTTAATTCCCGTTATTATTCGTTTCTTTTTCTTCTGATGTACATATCAGAGCTGCTTTATAGGCTGCGATTTTATCTGCAATCTCATTATTGTAGATTAATTTTGTATATGTAAATTTGTCTTTGTCTCCAGATAAAGAAGATAAATCATCCAGCATCTTTTCATATACTTCATATAATCCACTTACAGCTTCTGTCCCTGATTTTGTCTCATAGGTATCTGTACCAAGACGCACAGGATGTTTTTCTTTTTCTTCTTTATATGCGGTATGCATTAACAATAATTCTTCTTGCAGGTCACCGATATGGTTTTGCAGGTCTTTTTCTGAGATATTATTGTTAAGATATAAGGAAATAACTGTATCTACAGTATCGGAGAAAGTTTCTAACTGTTTAAAATAACTTTTTTGATGAGACAGCCACTCTTTTCCTGTGTATTGTTGTTTATAAAGATAGTAAGACCTGATTCCGGCTCCGGCACAACCTGCCAAAATCAAAATGATCACAATCCTAATCATTGTTTTTTTTATCATCTACTCCTCCTTTTCTTGTTTCTTCTTTTGGTGTTCTTAAAAGAAAATACGAAGCAATAATACATGCTGATAAAACAATTCCTCCTACGATAGCAACCTTAGCGAATCGGTTATTTTTCACTTTTTTAACTGGATTTTGAGCCTTCTTTTCTTTTACCTTTTCCATTTCTTCTTCCAAATTATTTTTTTCTTCTGTGGAATTATCTGGAATATCATTCTCTATTTTTGTTTCATTATCCATATTGGTGCCATCTTTCATAATGCTGGCAACAGATTTTGTGTCATTGGAAGTAAAGTCATATACAGCCCCTTTATTACTGGTTACTTTTGCCTTTTTTAGAGAAAGTCCTGTATTATCTACTATTTTAACCGGTTTTTTATTCTTTTTCTCTTCCTCTTTTTTATTTTTATCATTAGGAGAAGGAGTTACCGGGGTATTATTGTCAGAAGGGTTAGGAATCGGTGTAGGTGTAACAGGTGTTGTGGGTACAGATGGTTTAGACGGTTCTTTTCCGTTATCGTCTTTCTTATCATCGTCCTTCTTGGCATCATCATCCTTTCCATCATTATTATTTTTATCATCATCTTTTACATTTTCTTTCTCGAACTTAATATTTAGGGATTCTGAATAGACTTTAAATGTCGTCTTATTTGCGCAGACTGTTTTTGAAAACGCTTGAAGGTTTTCAGAACCTTTTGTATCGACGGAATTCTTTAAAATAAAGGATCTATGAAAATCAGCATGATCAATATAATAGTTTCGGCATTTGTTTTATCAGTTACTGCCGGTTTGTTTTATTTGAA
>ENA-OPSC01000948-OPSC01000948.1-human-gut-metagenome-genome-assembly--contig:-NODE-948-length-14189-cov-2.797014_pt1 | contig 14189 bp, 10 predicted proteins | sample MGYA00241800_ERZ501891 | MGnify/ENA primary metagenome ERZ501891 (study PRJEB25962, sample SAMEA2042407) | human gut metagenome | biome: human gut; feature: human-associated habitat; material: faeces...
CCGGATACGCTAGCCGGTGTCGGCACAGGCTGCGGAGTCGGTGTCTGCTCCGGCGTCTGTTCCGGTTCCATGGTCTGTTCCGGCTCCGCCGACTGTTCCGGTCCTGCCGATTGTTCTGGTTCTGCCGATTGTTCCGGTTCTGCCGATTGTTCCGGTTCCGGTGTCTGCTCCGGATTGCCGCCGGATACGGAAACCTCTGTTTCCACCCGGTGCTCTGTTATTTGGGTCTCTGCTGTCCCGGTCTCTGCCGCCATGACGTGCTGCAATGAACTGTCTCCAAAAAGCAGTACCAAAACAAGCAGAAAGCTCAGCCTTCTGTTCCACTTCTTTCCTTTTACACTATGCATTTGTCCTCCCTCATTTGTGCTTCTGCACCGCAATTAAAGTTTGTTCCGGTTGCTTCTTTAACACGTTGTTCCTCTGTCGTGATAAAGTGTTTTGAAATATTTTATGATATTGATTATCAGTTGTCAATAAAAAGTTTGGTTTTTCGATAAATCGAGATGTGTATTTCGGTTTATCATCACAATCACAGATGTACTTCCACCTCTATGTTCTTGCGTCAGCTATCGGAACTCCATTTTTAAGCGTTAAATACAACAACGGATGAATAGACAAATCATAAGCTGACACTCATAATTTATTCAAAAACAAAGGAGCGTCTGCTTATGAACACCTTAGGAAATTATATTACTGAATATCTGGAATACTGTGAATACCGGAAGCATCTGAACGTCAAAAGTCTAAAAGCGTACAAAATAGACCTGAAACAATATGATACCTTTTCCTGTGATCTGCCGGAATATCTGTCTCGTAATACTTTAGATTCCTTTCTTACGAATTTGCATAAACAATACAAGCCTAAGACTGTCAAAAGAAAAATAGCCAGTCTGAAAGCCTTTTTTCATTATCTGGAATACAAAGATTTATTGGAAGAAAACCCTTTTAACAAGCTGGATGTGCATTTCCGGGAAGCAAAACTGCTCCCTAAAACAATTCCCTTCCATTCTATTCAAAAGTTTCTATCTGCGCTTTATGAACAAAAAAATACCGCAGCTTCTGCGTACCAGCTTCGTTGCAGTATCCGGGATATCGCTGTTATTGAACTTCTATTTGCTACCGGTATGCGTATCTCTGAATTGTGCTCATTGAAGCCGTCAGATATAGATTTGGAGAATAAAACGGTGTTGATCTATGGAAAAGGAGCAAGGGAACGCATTTTGCAGCTTGGAAATCCGGAGGTACTTTCTGCTTTGACTGCATATCAAGATACCTTCAGGGAAGACATTGCCTGCTGCGGATATTTTTTTGTAAACAAGCTTAAGCACAAATTATCTGACCAGTCCGTCCGTTTTATGATAAACCGCTATGCCAAACTGGCCGGTATGGAACAACATATTACCCCACATATGTTCCGCCACTCTTTCGCTACCCTATTACTAGAGCAGGATGTAGATATACGATATATTCAAAAAATGCTTGGACATAGCTCCATTAGTACAACTGAGATTTATACTCATGTGTCAAATAACAAACAGAAGGACATATTGATGAACAAACACCCTCGGAATTTAATGGAAATCAATAAAGGATAATTCAGTATTATCCTTTATTGACTTCAATTATACCCTTTTCTTTCTTATAATTCAATCTGCTATTTTTGATGGTTTGACAAAAAAATAAGCCGTAAATGGCTTAAATAAAGGATTTATGAAAAAAAGGAATGTATTTTAAGAATTTTTTTCATAAATATAGTAAAATAAGTATCTTTTTATGAAACTAATAGCCCTTGGCAGGGCTACTGGTTTTTGAAAGCTTTCCAAAACGCAGAACTCCCGGAGTATGCGGTGCCATGTCGAAGATGTTTGTCGGAGGATGTTGATATTTTCTAGAAAAGTGCTGAAAGACAGGGGGAAAGCGGACACGATGTCCGCGTCAGCCGATTGTCGACATGGATGTCGACTGTAGGCGGCCCCGTCATGACGAGAACTACTCATCACTTTTCGTAGAAAATTCACATCCGGAGACCTTACATCGAGACATGTGTATCGCATGTTCCGGGAGTTCGTGGATTTTATGGCAACCCTACGTTACGAGCCATGCACTCAATTCATAAATGTGTCGCAAAGGGCGCTCCACATTTATTTCATTGACGGCTGTCGCCGTATAAAAATAGAACGAAATAACCTCTTGTGTGAGCAAGCTCCCACCGAGGTATTCCGTTCTATTTTTGCATGGTTCGTAAACTCTCAAGTTACAACATCTCTGTGCTGATAGTACCACTTGTAAAGTCCTGTCGGAATCGGTATAATATAGGTAATTGGGAGGTAAAAATATGCTGCTTACATTAGTACCGCTTTTTGATGAAAATATGGCCGTATGTGCCTATTCCTTTTTTACTCAGAGAGAAAATTACCTGTTGAATCCGCTGCTGCTTGGAACAGCACAGTTTGATGGAGCATCACAGATCACCGGATTGGAATTGATCCAAAAGATGGGAATCGATACATTGTCTCAGGGAAAAGAGATTTTTGTACCGATCACCAATATTTCTATTTTTGCGGATATTACGGAGCAGTGCGATGCACCTCATGAAAAAATCGTACTTTTGATCGATAATACCATTCCGCCGATTGAAATGTATGTCAATCGTCTGAAGGAATTGAAACAGCAAGGCTATAAACTTGCCATTCGCAAGCTTGCGGTCAGTGATTTTGAAAATTACAGAGAAGTCCTGAAGCTGATGGATTATGTTCTTCTGAATAACCGTAAAATAGCCATTGATAAAGCCAAGATTTATTTCGGGAAATTATTCCCGAATATCAGTCTATGTGCCGGTAATATTGATACCATGGAGGACTTCGAGAGACTGAAGGAGACCGGCGGATATCGTTTCTATGAGGGTAAGTTCTATCGTGTTCCCATTACGAAGGGACAGACAGATGTGGCACCCTTGAAGGGGAACTATATTGACCTGCTGAATATTGTGAACAGCCCGGATTTTGAACTCACAACAGCGGCGGATATCATCAGCCGTGATACCGCACTCACGATCGATCTGCTGAAAATGGTTCAGCCACTGGCTGTAAATTCGGAGATTACGTCTATCCGTCATGCGGCTGCCATGCTGGGACAGCGGGAACTGAAAAAGTGGATCAATACGGCAGTAGCCAATGCTTTGTATGCGGATAAGCCGAATGAGGTCACCAGATTATCTCTGCTTCGTGCGAAATTTGCCGAGAATCTGGCGGAAGCGTTTGGCCTGAAGGCGCAGAAGGATGAATTGTTCCTGATGGGATTGTTCTCCGTGCTGGATGTGATCCTCGAGAAACCCATGGCAGAGGCTTTGAAGGTGGTCCATGTGGCTGGCGAGATCAGCAATGCACTGATCTACCGCATCGGCGTACTGGCACCGGTGTACGATTTTATGCTGCATTATGAGACAGCCAACTGGGCGGAGGTATCCCGCCTGATGCTATTAAAGAATATTGATATGAATACAGTATATGAAGCCTATACATCGGCGTTGAAGTGGTATCGCACCGTACGTTGATTGTATTAAAAAATGTACTTGTGTTTTGTATACATTTATGTTATTTTCTTGAATGACTTGTAATTATATCCTCCGGCAGTCCAAAGGACGCCAGATGGAGGAATAGTAGCAAAGGCGCAAAAAGCGCGGAAAGGAAATTTCATATGAAAAAAAACAAGACACTTGAGATGGTACAATTGGCCGTACTCATCGCGATCATGCTGATTCTGGCATTTACCCCGCTTGGGTATCTGCGCATCGGACCGTTAGCAATCTCCCTGATGACCATTCCCGTAGTAATCGGTGCAATGATCTTAGGACCCGCAGGCGGAGCCGTACTGGGACTGGTATTTGGACTTACCAGCTTTTACCAGTGCTTTGCAGGAGATCCTTTTGGAGCAGCTTTGGTAGCAATGAATCCGTTTTTCACTTTCCTGGTATGCATCCCTACCAGAACTCTGATGGGATGGCTGTCCGGCGTGATCTTCAAGGCACTGTGGAAGATTGACAAGACGAAGACCGTAACTTACTTCGTGACCGGTCTGTTGGGAGCATTTATGAACACCCTGTTCTTCATGTCCACTCTGATGATCTGCTTCGGTCATACCGAGTATCTGCAGAGCATGAATGCAACCGGAGCGAATCTGTTTATGTTCGCCGTAGCATTCTGTGGTATCAACGGAGCACTGGAGATGCCTATGAGCTGTGTAGTAGGTGGTGGCGTTGCGAAGGCAGTCAGCGTAGCACTGAAGAAGAATGCAGCAACAGAAGAGAAATAATCAGATTTTCCGAGACGAAAAATATATAAAATATACAAACAGACCCCCGGAGTATGACAGATGGTCATGCCGGGGGTTTTCCATGTGGAAATTTTGAATACGGAATTCATGTGCCGAAATGCATATATAGGCAGAAAGGATGGTCATTACAGCGACACCCACATTGTCTGTAGGGTATCTGCCGTGACAGCAACATTCCCCTGGATCATGGGAGCGGATCCGCCACCTTTTGCAGAAAGTTCCCGGCGCATGCGGTCTGCCAGTTCCTGACAGTTACAGGAAGCACTGCCTACAATAAATCCATAACCGTTTGTATCATCTCCGGCAAAGATACCACAGTAACCGGAATATTTTCCGGTCAGGGTATTCACAGCGTTACGTAGGGCAATGGCATCCAGTTCACCGACGAAGAGAAGCACGTGGCGTACTTTTTCCGGGGAGGGAAGTGCGTTCATCTGTACCTTCAGAAGTTCTGCCTGTAAAGCATTGGCGCGTTCTTTTTGCAGCCGTGCATCCTCTTTTGCGCGAGCAACAGCACCTGCTACTTCCGGTTGTTTCGCTGAGAGCAGAGAAGAAATTGACCAGACAGAATCCTGTTTTTCAGTATAATCTGCCAGAGCACGGTTTCCGCAGAGAATATTGATGCGGACACCGCCTCTGTGGCTCTGCACATTTACAACTTTGATGAGACCGATCTGTCCGGTGGTATCTACATGCGGAGCACAGCAGGCACACAGATCCACGCCGGGGATCTCGACGATACGTACATTTTCCGTGAGAGCCAGCTTGCTGCGGTAATTTAAGCTCGCCAGTTCTTCGTCGGTGGGCCAGCTGATGTTGACCGGAAGATTTTTCCAGACATAAGTGTTAGCCTCTTGCTCGATGAGACGCAGCTGCTCCAGAGAGACTTCTCCGTTCATATCCAGTGTCACTTCTCTGTCGCTTAAATGGAAGCCTACGTTTTCCAGTCCGAAATGGGAGTGCAGTAAGCCGGAGATCATATGCTCACCGGAGTGCTGCTGCATGAAATCAAACCGGCGGTTCCAGTCTACATGACCGGTGATCCGGGTGCCGACGGGAAACTCACAGGCCGTTTTATGATACAGGATGCCCTGTTTGATGCTGACATCCAGTACTTCCTGACCGTTTAAGGTGCCTTTGTCGGCGGACTGACCACCTTCTTCCGGGAAAAAAGCGGAAGCGTCCAGAACGATCCTGTAATATCCCTCTTCCTTGTCGGGAACACATTCCATCACCACAGCGGTGAAATCCGTCTGATGCACATCTTCATAATAGAGTTTGCGGGTTCCCAGGGAGTTCATTTGAGCATTTTCGATACGATCCATAGATGCCTGTCCAATCTGCTGTAGGAAAACAGCGTTTTGTGATAATTGAAAAATAGAAAATACATATCTATTCTATATCAGACCCGGTGGAAAAAGCAATGGAAAATGTAAGCTTTTACACAGCTTTGTCAGATTCTCCAAGGAGTATCGGGATTGCGTAATTGTTTTTTGTAGGTTTTTACGCAGACAGGGTCTATTGCGACGCATTTTTTTTTATGATATAATAAATCGATTATGCAGATACCAGATTTAAACGGCAGAGGCCGACCGTGCTTGCACGGGGAGGCAGGTGCCGATTTAAATCGCCAAAACATGAGGATGCAGTGGAATCCGAATGTTTTCAGAATTGCGAGAGCTGCGAAGCAGCGGAGCAATTCGTAGGTATCGAAGACAATGCAGATACCGAGCGGAGCAATTCGCAGGTATCGTAGGCTACTGAGAGAAATACAAACGTCGCAAAAGCGGCAGAATGTGAGGAAAGAATGAAGGCATTTTTGATTTTGGAAGATGGAACGGTGTTCGAAGGAACGCACATCGGTGCAGACAAAGAGATCATCAGTGAAATCGTATTTAACACATCCATGGCCGGATATCTGGAGGTCCTGACGGATCCGTCCTATGCAGGACAGGCTGTATGCATGACTTACCCCCTGATCGGTAACTATGGCATATGCAGGGATGACTGCGAGTCGGAGAGACCCTGGCCGGATGGATTCATCGTCAGAGAGCTTTCACGTATTCCCAGCAACTTCCGCTGTGACTGCACAATACAGGAATACTTAGAGGAGAACGGTGTGCCCGGTATCGCCGGTATCGATACCCGTGCGCTGACCAAGATCCTGCGTGAGAAGGGTACCATGAACGGCATGATCACCACCAACGAAGCCTATGACCTGAACGAAGTACTTCCGAAGCTGAAGGAGTATACCACAGGCAAGGTCGTGGAAAAGGTGACCTGCAGGGAAAAATATGTGGTAGCGCCCACCACGGAGCTGGCACAGAACGGACCTCTTTCCGGTGCAGCGCGTTTTGATAAAGATGCTTATGAAAGGGGCGTCAGAGAGCCCAAGCCCGCACTGGTAACAGAGCTGTCCGGACAGGGACTGAAGGTAGCTCTGTTAGACCTGGGAGCCAAGAGAAATATCGCCAGATCCCTGGCAGAGAGAGGCTGTGAGGTGACTGTATACCCCGCAGGAACTCCCGCACAGGAGATCATTGATGATAATCCCGACGGTATCATGTTAAGTAACGGACCGGGAGACCCCAAGGAGTGTACCGGTGTGATCGCCGAGATCAAAAAGTTATACGATACCGAGATCCCTATTTTCGCAATCTGTCTGGGACATCAGCTGATGGCTCTGGCTACCGGCGCAGATACCCATAAAATGAAATACGGACACAGAGGAGGCAACCATCCGGTAAAGGATCTGATGACCGGAAGAGTATATATTTCCTCTCAGAACCACGGCTATGTGGTAGATACCGATAAACTGGATCCGTCCGTAGCGGTTCCCGCATTCATCAATGTCAACGACGGTACCAACGAGGGTCTGTCCTACACCGGCAAGAATATTTTCACCGTACAGTTCCATCCGGAAGCATGTCCGGGACCCCAGGACTCCGGTTACCTGTTTGACCGGTTCATTCATATGATGAGAGGAGAGAACTAAGATGCCCAAGAATCCTAATGTAAAACGAGTAATGGTAATCGGCTCCGGTCCTATTGTCATCGGACAGGCAGCCGAATTCGACTATGCAAGTACCCAGGCCTGCCGTTCCCTGAAGGAAGAGGGAGTAGAGGTAATCCTGGTGAACTCCAATCCTGCGACCATCATGACCGATAAAGATATCGCAGATAAGGTATATATTGAACCCCTGAACGTAAAGGTTCTGGAGCAGATCATTGAAAAGGAAAAGCCCGACAGCATTCTCCCCACCCTGGGAGGACAGGCTGGTCTGAACCTCGGCATGGAGCTGGAGGAATCCGGTTTCCTGGCAGCTCACAATGTAAAGCTGTTAGGTACTACCGCAGCTACCATTCGTAATGCGGAAGGCCGTCAGGAGTTCAAGGATCTGATGGAGCGTATCGGCGAGCCCTGTGCAGCATCCAAGGTCGTTGAGAACGTGGAAGACGGTGTGGAATTCACCAACACCATCGGCTATCCTGTTGTACTGCGTCCTGCTTATACCCTGGGCGGTTCCGGCGGCGGTATCGCACACAATCAGGTAGAACTGGAAGAAATCCTGGAGAACGGTTTACGTCTGTCCCGTGTAGGACAGGTACTGGTAGAGCGTTGTATCGCGGGCTGGAAAGAGATCGAGTACGAAGTAATGCGTGACAGCGCAGGCAACTGCATCACCGTATGTAACATGGAGAACATCGATCCCGTCGGCGTGCATACCGGAGACAGTATCGTAGTAGCGCCTTCCCAGACCCTGAGCGACAAGGAGTACCAGATGTTACGGACTTCCGCTCTGAAGATCATCAACGAACTGCAGATTACCGGTGGATGTAACGTACAGTTTGCACTGCATCCCACCAGCTTTGAATATTGTGTTATAGAGGTAAATCCCCGTGTCAGCCGTTCTTCCGCACTGGCAAGTAAGGCGACCGGTTATCCTATCGCAAAGGTAGCAGCGAAGATCGCACTGGGCTTTACTCTGGATGAGATCAAAAATGCCATTACCCACAAGACCTATGCCAGCTTCGAGCCGACACTGGATTACTGTGTAGTAAAGATCCCCAGACTGCCTTTCGATAAATTTATCACTGCAAAACGTACTCTGACCACACAGATGAAGGCAACCGGTGAGGTTATGAGTATCTGCAATAACTTCGAGGGAGCACTGATGAAGGCCATCCGTTCCCTGGAGCAGCATGTAGACTGCCTGCGCAGCTATGATTTCAGCACTTTGTCTGTGGAGGAACTGTTAGAGCGTCTGAAGATCGTGGATGACCAGAGAATCTATGTGATCGCTGAAGCAATCCGTAAGGGTATCAGTTATGAACAGATCCACGACATTACAAAGATCGACCTGTGGTTCATTGACAAGATCGCCATTCTGACCGAGATGGAGCATGCACTGGAGACACAGCCTCTGACAGTGGAACTGCTGAAGGAAGCCAAGAGAATCGAGTTCCCGGATAACGTCATCGCAAGACTGACCGGCAAGACCGAGGAAGAGATCAAGAAGATGCGTTATGACAACGGCATTAAGGCTGTTTACAAGATGGTAGACACCTGTGCCGCAGAGTTCGCAGCTTCCACTCCTTATTATTACTCCGTATTCGGCGGCGAGTGCGAAGCCAAGGAGACCACCGGACGCAAGAAAGTCCTGGTACTGGGTTCCGGTCCTATCCGTATCGGACAGGGTATCGAGTTCGACTATTGTTCCGTACATGCTACCTGGGCATTTTCCAAGGCAGGCTATGAGACCATTATCATCAACAACAATCCGGAGACTGTAAGTACCGACTTCGATATTGCGGACAAGCTGTATTTCGAGCCTTTGACTCCGGAAGATGTGGAATCTATCGTAAATATTGAGCATCCCGATGGTGCTGTGGTACAGTTCGGCGGACAGACCGCTATCAAGCTGACCGAGAGCCTGATGAAGATGGGCGTGCCTATCTTAGGCACCAAGGCGGAGGATGTAGATGCCGCTGAGGATAGAGAACTGTTCGACAAGATTCTGGAAGAGACCGGGATCCCCCGTGCAGCCGGCGGTACCGTATACACCGCAGAGGAAGCTAAGGCGGTTGCCAACAGACTGGGCTATCCCGTACTGGTACGTCCTTCCTATGTATTGGGCGGACAGGGCATGCAGATCGCTATCTCCGATGAAGAGATCGAAGAATTCATGGAGATCATCAATCGTATCGCACAGGATCACCCGATCCTGGTAGATAAGTATTTACAGGGTAAGGAGATCGAGGTCGATGCTGTATGCGATGGTATCGATATCCTGATCCCCGGTATCATGGAGCATATCGAGAGAACCGGTATCCACTCCGGAGACAGTATCTCTGTATACCCGGCTCCGACCATTGATAAAGTAGTAAAAGAGAAGATCGCAGAGTACACCAGAAGACTGGCAAAGGCACTGCATGTCAAGGGACTGATCAATATCCAGTTCATTGCCATCGGTGAGGAAGTATATGTCATTGAGGTTAACCCCCGCTCTTCCCGTACCGTACCTTATATCAGTAAGGTAACCGGCATTCCTATCGTGGATCTGGCTACCGAAGTGATCATCGGCAAGACCATCCGTGAGCTTGGCTACGAGCCCGGTTTACAGCCTGAGGCAGAGTATTTTGCCATCAAGATGCCTGTGTTCTCCTTCGAGAAGATCCGTGGTGCCGAGATCAGCTTAGGACCGGAGATGAAGTCTACCGGTGAGTGTCTGGGTATCGCCAAGACCTTCAATGAGGCTCTGTACAAGGCATTCCTGGGAGCAGGTGTGGAACTGCCAAAGTACAAGAACATGATCATCACCGTAAAGGATGCGGATAAGGGTGAAGCCATTGAAGTCGGAAGACGCTTCGAAAAGCTGGGATACACCATTTATGCTACCAGAAGTACCGCAGCTGCTCTGAATGAAGCAGGTGTGAAGGCGAGAAAGGTCAACAAGATCTCTCAGGAATCCCCGACCGTGATGGATTTGATTCTGGGACACAAGATCGACCTTGTCATCGATACCCCTACCCAGGGCCGCGACAAGACCAGAGACGGTTTCCTGATCCGCCGTACCGCTATCGAGACCGGTATCTACTGCATCACCGCAATGGACACCGCCAATGCTCTCGTGACCAGCATGGAGCATATGAACGATTGTAAGGAACTGACACTGGTGGATATTGCACAGCTGTAAAAATATAAAAAATGGAATTGAGCAGGAGGGAATATTTAATAAATTTTCTCTCCTGCTTGATTTATGTCAAAAAGAGAAGAACGCTGACTGCAAAAGTGCAAATCCGAAAATAAAATCCGTAAGTGCGGCATATAATAGGCGTATGGTAAATATTGTATGATCGCAAGCCTGTATCCCGCAGGCGGATTGGAGTCTCATGTTAGAAGAACATTATCCTTTTGTCGCACAGCCCCTGCCCTACGAATATGATGCCCTGCTTCCGGTACTGGATGAGGAGACACTGCATTTTCACCATGATAAGCATTATCAGACCTATGTGGACAAGCTGAATGCAATTCTCGCGGATTATCCTCAGTTACAGCAAATGACCTTGACGGAACTGCTCACTTCGGAGGATAATAAACTTGCATCCTTGCAGGAGGAAGCCCGGGAAAGCATTCACAATAACGGAGGCGGCGTATACAACCATCAGCTGTATTTTGACAGCATGCGAAGCCCTGTGGGGCAGGAACCCTGCGGAACATTGGAAGAGGCACTGATCCGTGATTTCGGATCGGTGAGACAATGGAAAGAGCAGATGTCGCAGAGTGCCATAGGAGTATTCGGTTCCGGATGGGCGTGGCTTGTAAGTGATCAGGACGGTACCCTTATGATCCTGACCACAGCGAACCAGGATGTGCCGGATCTGAGATTATATACACCGATATTGCTGATAGATGTGTGGGAACATGCCTATTATTTACAGTACCGGAACCGCAGACCGGATTATGTGCAAGGGTGGCATAAGCTGATCCACTGGAAAAAGGCGGAGAGACGTTATGAACAGGTCCTCTGCAGACTGGAAAGAGGAAATGAAAATGGAGAACAGACCGATCATAAAAAAAGAACAGGTAGAGACCGTCTATGACAGCAGATTCATCAAGGTATTTGATCTGCAATATGAGCCGGGAAAACATTATTTTGATGCCACCAGAAGAAGCGTTGAGAATCTGGCGGCAGTAAAGAATGACGAAGAATTTAAACAGATGCTGCCGGATGCGGTAAGCTGTGTCGTGATCCTGAACGTTAAGGATCAGGAACCGAGACTTTGCCTGAGCCGTGAGTATCGTTATCCGGCGGGACAGTTCCTGCTAAGCGTTCCGGCAGGACTGTTAGATTCGGAGGATGCGGCACAGGAAAAACCGGTGTTTCATGCAGCCATCCGGGAATTGCAGGAAGAGACCGGCATCACACTGGAAGAAAGTGACAGCATCCGTCTGGTGAATCCTCTGGTATTCAGCACCCCGGGCATGACGGACGAGAGCAATGCACTGGTGCAGATCACTCTGAACAGGGAAGAAATGCCGAAGGTAAGCCAGGATGGTGCCGTTGGCACGGAATGTTTTGACGGCTTTTTATTGTTGACCAGAGAAGAAGCACAGAAAATCCTAAAAGACGGCGTGGATGATCAGGGACTTTTTTATCCCTTATATACCTGGGCGGCACTGATGTGCTTTGTAACGGGAATGTGGGAATAACGGAACCTATCCCCGGAGCGTTATCACCGTGTGGAAGGTCAGAGTAGCATCATTATAGTACATTTGGATATCCCCGTGGTATTTTTCGCAGATCTTGCGGATGCTTTTCAGCCCGAAGCCGTGAGAACGCTTATCCGCTTTGGCAGTGGCTGGATCTGCCGCATCATTTTTAAAAGGGTTTACGCGGCAGGAATTGACCACTGTGATCAGAACAAAAGGTGTATTTTCCCGCTTGCTGCCATTAACTTCGATATAAGCGTCGGGAACTTTCCCGGCAGCTTCCATGGCATTATCCAGCAAATTGCAAAAAAGAGAAGTAAGGTCACTGTCCGGCAGAAAATGCAGTACACCACTGCGGATGTCAGCGGTAAAACTGATTCCCTGTTCAGTACACTGCCGCCTGTACCTTGCCATAATGGCGTTCAGAAGTTCGTTGTCGCAGATGCGGGCGGACTCTTTGAAATCCGAAGAGAGAAGCAGTTCGTTAATATAGGCGTTGACTTTGTCCGGGGCATTCTGCTCGTTCAGAGATGCAATGGATTGCAAATGCTTCTTAATATCATGAATGAGAATTGCCTGGTTTTCGCTCTGCGAAAGCAGCATCTTATAATATTCCGTAAAATCTGTTTCCTTCTGCAGTAACAGCTGCACCTCTGTATATTTCCGATTTTTTTCCCGATTGTACTGATTGATTCCAAATACCAGCAGATTCATAAGTAACAGGAAAAAGGCACTGAGAGAGATCATCCGGTTCGTCCCGGGAGTCAATGTATACTGATCACCCATTCCCACAAAAGTAAGCATGATGAATATCGATGTGACGGGAATGATCATCAGCAGCACAACAGAACTATCGTAAGGATCTGTAGTTTTCTGCCGACTTTTGAACAAATGCGTAATCAGATAAATGACTGCAAAAAAAGAAATCTTGCTGCACAGGATAAAAAGAAGGGTATTGTGGAAAGAACCCATCTGCATATAAAAATGGGGAGCGGTCCGGGCGATGATGCTATATACGATCAGCTCGCACATTCCCATGACAGCAGCAAGCAATGCGGAATGGAAGGCAGCTGCGCGCCACTTGACATCGTATTGTGTGACCAGAAACAGAAAATTAGCAAACAGATACCAAAGCATATTCAGCCATTTGATGTTAAAAAAGGCTGCGGCACACAGGCAGGTATATAAAAGGCTCAGCACGACAAGCCTGCCGGACAGGGGGCGTTTCGGAGAAAATAGCCGGCTGGCATATTGCAGAAGAATGATGGCTTCCACCAGAAATGCAAAAATAAGAGAAAAAGCATTTTCCATAAGTTACCTCGTACTTTCCAAATAGAGAAGATAGGCTTCCTTAAAGGCGCTGTATTTCCGTTTCGTCAGATAAGCGTCAAACTGACCGTTCGCCAGATGCACCAGCATACGGTCGAAGTCGGTAATGTGCTCATAGTTGACAATAAAACTCCGGTGCGTCTGAAAAAAGCGGTTGGAAGGCAGCAGCTCCAGCCAGTATGGCATGGTATGGATGGCTTCAAAGTCCTGCGTCGTGGTGTGGACGATCACTTTTTTCCCCTGTGCCTCCACCATAATGATAGAAGAGACCGGAAGAACGTGTACGCCCTGCCTGGTCTCAATAGGCACCTTCACCAGTCTGGAATGATACAGATCCAGAGCGTCCTTCAGATTCCGGAACAAACGCTGCCTGTCTATGGGCTTGGACAGATAACGGAATACATGGAACCGCATGGCTTCATCCAGATATTCGGAATAAGAAGTAATAATAAAAATGATAATATCTTTCTCTTTCTTTTTCAGTTCGTTTCCTACATAGATTCCGTCAAGCCCCGGCATCTCGATATCGAGAAAAAGGATATCCTTGTCTCCCGGATCCGCAAGCAGGGACTCCCCGTCTGAAAAGCAGACGATCTCCGGACATCTCAGGTGCAGATGACTGAAATAGCTTTTCAGATATTTTTGCAGTTTTTCTACGATCAGTAAATCGTCATCGCAAATAAGAATACGCATGTTATACTCTCCATTCATTGATGCCTACGGATTGTTTCGTGCTACGCACTCCCACAATCCTACCCTATATTCGCATATCGTGGGATTATCATCCCACTTTTATGCTCATATCGGGGCGGGT
>ENA-OPSC01000961-OPSC01000961.1-human-gut-metagenome-genome-assembly--contig:-NODE-961-length-14099-cov-2.333096_pt1 | contig 14099 bp, 10 predicted proteins | sample MGYA00241800_ERZ501891 | MGnify/ENA primary metagenome ERZ501891 (study PRJEB25962, sample SAMEA2042407) | human gut metagenome | biome: human gut; feature: human-associated habitat; material: faeces...
ACGCTCCGCAACTGTCTCTTTTAATTCCTTAGGCATCCATACGATACGTTCAATACCGCCTTCTGCCTTCATGAATTTCTTGGATGAAATAAAGTGTTTACCATGTCCCATGAATCCTGGTGTCTGAACACCGCCGCCAGTCATAGATGCCATCTCTGAGAATGTCATTCCGAGAGGTGTCATTCCTGCATATTCACGGTTGGCGATTACTACACCATTAGAAAACGGCTCAATACCACAGATACACTCGAAGCATCCACAGGAAGTCATAGGATCCTGCATAATGGAATAAAGCGTAACGTGTTCGAGAGCTCCCTGTGAGAATTTTTGTACAGCTTCATCAACATCCTCATAAGAACCAAGGTTCTCATCAATTGGTCTTTCCTTTGTAATGATCTGACAAGGTCCGTTTGGATCCAGTTCATTTGTTGCTTTTGCATCCAGCCATGAAACGGCTCCGCAAAGTCCAAGTCTCTCTGGTGTAACAACACATACATGAGACGGTGAAAAAGCCTGACAAAGGATACAGCTGTAATATACGTCTACAGTTTCATCTGTAAGATTTTCAAGACGTGCATCACGTTTATCGAATACAGGGATTGCTACCTCATGACGGATTCTTGTACACTCAGCCGGATCAGTATAAACGGTTACCTGACATTTATCAACTACAGCTTCAAACTCATTTTTTACCTGTGTATACAGAACCTCACCGATATGTCTGATACGGAATCCTGCATTGTAAGCTTCCTTACCGATACGGATCCTCTGCATATCTCTCTGTCCTGTATGATAAACTCCCTCAATACAGTTAATGTAATTGTGGAATTTACGCTCAATTACAGGTTCAAAATCAGGCTGCATTCTCTTTCCCGCTACTTCTACCACGTAAGCGATCGGATTCTTGCTTCCCAATTCCATTTCATCTACATCTGGTCCTACAACTGTAATCTTGTGGTCCTCTACCTCATCCATGCTTCTTGTCTGCACAAGTTCTGCACAATCCACACGGGAACCGTCGAACTCAACCTGCATATCTTTACGACGGATAATCTCGCCTTCGAATGCAGACGCAAACGCAACAGGAATATCAATATTGGTAATTTTGATCTTAATATTTCTGGCTTCCAGAGAAACCTTATTAAAATCAGCAACATTCGGGCATGCGATCAGCGCACCCGGAACTTCTGTAATGTTTTCATCTTCATTGGAAATCACAGGGAATCCAAGTTTGATTGCTCCTGCACCAGCAGCCAGAATCACATCATCGATCGGTTTAAACGCATTGACAAATGCCGGTACTCTCTCTGATGTATACTTAATCAGAGCGGCTGCATCTCCAGGAGTAACGTTTCCGAAGATCAGAGCTGCACGAAGTGCCACGGATACTACATGGATTACAGAAGTAATATCTTTTCCAAGTGGTACGATTCGAACATTATAGCCCATTTTCAATCCAAGTTCCTGCGCTTGGTCAATAATTCCTCCAACCAGTGTAACAAGAATTCCCTGTGCCTGATAACTCTTTACCAGATCTACACCTTCCTGTGCGGTAGGTGCCGATCCAATAATAACAGCTACACCAGGAATATCACCGGTTACAAGAGGTACACCAAGTTCACGGATTATGGAATCCGGAAGGTGTCCATAGTACGGTTCACTGTATGGCTCCGCTCCATCCAGATACTTCAGTACTTCTATGAACTCTGCACAAAGTGCGGTAGCGACTCCGGACATCAAAGCGTCATCTAACTGATGCTCTCTTGTCATAAGAGATTTGATCACACCAAGTGCTTCTTTCATTTCGCCAAGGGTCTTCACCTTGACTCCTGTTACTGCATAGTAACATGGCAGACAGTAGGCAGTATGAGGAAATTCAACTGCCTTGTCTGCGCCGTGCTGTGCAATGGCTTCCTCTACAGCCTGACAGGTTAACCCGTAGACTGCATCATTTCCGTTAAAGATTCTGTCGATTAACAATTTGCACATCTCCATTTCGTATTTAGAATAATACTATGGTTTTATCTATATAACGCTTTAGGCGTTTAAACCCAGGAGACGTTTAGTGGCTTCCGCATTGCCCATCCACGCCTCCGGGCAAAACCACCAATCTTTACATCATCGGATCAAGAGCTAATGCCGGATGGCCTTTTTCTGTAAGGAATCCAACCAGTGTCTCCGGATCAGTAGCGATTGTTTCATCACCGATCATATCTGTAAAGTTTTCAATACCATAGAGTTCATTTGCTGTCTTATTAAGACGTTCAGCAACAAACTCTTTCAGTTCTTTCGGCATCCATACGATACGTTCAATACCGCCTTCTGCCTTCATGAACTTCTTGGAGCTGATGAAATGTTTACCATGTCCCATGAAACCAGGTGTCTGAACACCACCACCTGTCATGGATGCCATTTCTGAGAATGTCATTCCAAGAGGTGTCATGCCTGCATACTCACGGTTAGCGATAACAACACCATTGGAGAATGGCTCGATACCGCAGATACACTCGAAGCATCCGCATGATGTCATAGGATCCTGCATGATAGAGTACAGTGTAACGTGCTCTAATGCACCCTGGGATAATTTCTTAACAGCTTCATCTACATCTTCATAAGAACCAAGGTTCTCATCAATAGGTCTTTCTTTTGTAATTACCTGGCAAGGTCCGTTTGGATCCAGCTCGTTGGTAGCTTTTGCATCCAGCCATGAAACGGCACCGCAAAGTCCAAGTCTCTCAGGTGTAACAACACATACGTGAGACGGGGAGAATGCCTGGCAGAGGATACAGCTGTAATATACGTCAACAGACTCATCTGTCAGAGTATCAAGACGCTCATCACGTTTGTCAAAGATCGGAATTGCAACCTCATGACGGATTCTTGTACACTCAGCAGGATCTGTATAAATAGTAACTTCACATTTATCAACAACTGCGTCAAATTCATTCTTAACCTGTGTATAGAGAACTTCACCGATATGTTTGATCTTGAAGCCTGCAGCAAATGCATCTTTGCTGATACGGATTCTCTGCATATCTCTCTGTCCTGTATGGTATACACCTTCGATACAGTTGATGTAGTTATGGAACTTACGCTCGATAACAGGTTCAAAGTCAGGCTGCATGTTTTTACCTGCAACTTTAACAACATATGCAATGCTGTTCTTGCTGCCAAGTTCCATGTCGTCTACTTCCGGACCAACAACTGTAATCTTATGGTCTTCTACTTCACTTGCATCACATGTATGTACAAGCTCTGCACAGTCTACACGGGAACCATCGAATTCAACCTGCATGTCTTTACGACGGATAATCTCACCTTCGAATGCAGATGCGAAAGCAACCGGGATATCGATGTTTGTAATTTTAATCTTGATGTCACGTGCTTCCAGAGAAGTCGCATTCCATTTGGAGATGTCTTTCTGGCAGATCAGGCTCTTCGGTACTCTTGCAACATCTTCCTGATTTGTGATAACCGGGAATCCAAGAGCGATAGCGCCTGCACCACAAGCTACGATCACATCATTTAACGGTGCAAATGCATTAACAAATGCAGGTACACGTTTCATTGTGTAATCCATCAGAGTTGCAGCATCACCTGGTTTTACGTTACCGAAGATAAGAGCTGCACGAAGTGCTACAGATACTACATGGATAACTGCTGTAACGTCTTTTCCAAGCGGGATAACACGTACGTTAGCACCTGTCTTGTATCCAACTTCCTCTAACTGGTCAATAACGTCACCAACCAGAGTGATCAGGATACCCTGAGACTGATAGGATTTAACAAGGTCTGCTGCTTCCTGAGCGGAAGGAGCTTTTCCAAGGATAACTGCTACACCAGGGATATCGCCTGTTACAAGCGGTACACCAAGTTCACGGATCACTGCATCTGCAAGATGTCCGTAGCAAGGAGCTTCATATGGTGTAGCTCCGTCAATATATTTCAGAACTTCGATAAATTCTGCGCAGAGAGCTGTAGCAACACCTGACATAAATACGTCATTTGTTCTTTTCTCTCTTGTCATAAGAGTTTTTACTACTGCAAGAGCATCTTTTAACTCTGCAAGAGTTCCAACCTTTGTTCCTGTTACTGCATAGTAGCATGGTAAAGAATATGCTGTATCAGGGAAGCTGACTGCTTTGTCAGCGCCGTATTTTTCAATTGCCTGGTTGATGGCACCCTCTGTAAGTCCATAAACCGCGTCGTTTCCCGCAAAAACACTTTCAAATAAAGTCACTTGTTCTACCTCCTAATATATGATTACTGACGATCTATCTTTTCTTTTATTTTAATGATCTCATCGGTAACTGTCTTGCTGAAGTCATACGGGGATTTTCCCTGTCTGTCTGCATCAATTACCTCTGTGTTGTAATGAATCATACCTAAAAGATCTTCCTGTGGAATCCGTTCTCTGATAAAGTTTTCGTCATCTTCATCGCGCACTTTGTTTGCGACAACCTTTACCTGAGACACTCCTAAATCTTTTGCCAGGCGCTTTACATTTTTATATGTCTGCACACTCCTTGCACCTGGTTCGATCACTACGATAAATGCGTCAACTCCTTCTGTGGTTCCTCTGCCGAGATGTTCCAAGCCGGCTTCCATATCAAGAATTACTACATCTTCTCTTCTAAGTACCAGATTATTGATAATGCGCTTTAACATTACATGTTCCGGACATACACATCCGCCGCCGCCTGTCTCGACAGTTCCCAGGACAAGGAGCCGTACGCCATTACAGACCTTACCATATTTCTCCGGAATATCGTCTACTTTCGGATTCAGATGATAGAACTGATTTCCTGCTGTAGCCCCTGTACGTTCTTCCACCAGCTTACGCATCTTTGAAATCGGTACAATAGAATCCAGAGTTTCTTCATCAAAGCCTAATGCAAGACCAAGATTCGCATCCGGATCCACATCTGCTGCAAGTACCGGTCTGCCCTCTGCTGCATACAACCTGGCCAGCGTTGCTGCAAAAGTGGTTTTGCCTACGCCGCCTTTTCCTGTAACTGCTATTTTCATTTTACGTCATCCACCTTTTATTACATTTTAAGATTACAGCAGATTAGATTCCTAATGCTGTTCTCTTCTCTTCAATTCTTTCGATCATCAGATCAACTAATTTCTCAATATCTGTTTCTACTGTGTAAGCAGCACCTGTCCATTTTCTTGTTCCCTCTGTAAGAAGCTCTCCCATTTCTGAAGAACCGGAAACATATGGATCAACACCAAGGAATGTATCAATACCGGTACCTACTACATAGTTACCGATGGATACAGCTTTTTCAGACATCCACTCAGGAGCACATCCAACTACAGGAAGCTGATTGATCTGAAGACCTGCATCTTTTGCAAGTTCAGCAGCCAGGATCATCATACGGGAGATATCTACGCAGGATCCCATATGAAGTACTGGTGGGATATCAGCCAGCTCACAGACACGTTTCAGACCTGCACCGCAGAGATCTTTTGCAGATTTGTCCATAAGACCTGCTTTTGCAGCTGCCTGTGCAGAACATCCGGAAGCAATGACAACGATATCATTGGCGATACATTTCTTCATCAGTTCGATATGTGCATAGTCAGGACGGATCTTAGGATTGTTACATCCAACCATAGCAACAGCACCACGGATAACACCGGAAGTGATGCACTCAAGTAATGGTTTTGTTGTTCCTGTCTCATCAACCTGAGAGTTTGTAACACCGTCAAGAACCTTAACGATTGCTTCTACGGAATAACCAACTGTAGCTTTCTGTTTCAGCTGTGGGATATGTACAAGTTCAGGTTTTCTGTTCTTGAAGTTATCAATAGCCATCTTAACGATTGCTTTTGCATTTTCTCCTGCTGTCTCAGCGTTGAATCTGATAAATTCAGAATCCGGCATCTGAGCGATCGGAGAAGTTGTGATAAATTTAGTATGGAAGCATTTGCTTAAAGGTCCTAATGCAGGGAAGATACACTGAACGTCTACTACGATCGCTTCGCAGGCACCTGTCAGTACTACATTCTCCTGCTGCAGGAAGTTACCGGCCATCGGAACACCGCGACGCATAGCTACTTCGTTTGAAGTACAGCATACACCGGAAACAGTGATTCCTTTTGCTCCTACAGATTTTGCATAATCGATCATTTCTTTGCTGTCTGCATATTCACAGATCATCTCAGAAAGGCTCGGATCATGTCCGTGTACAACAATGTTTACATTCTCTTCAACCATTACACCAAGGTTAGCTTCTGTGTCAATTGGCTTCGGAGTTCCGAATAATACATCAGAGAACTCTGTTCCCATCATGGAACCGCCCCATCCATCAGCCATACCGCAGCGAATAGACTGTTTTACAAGTGCTTCCGGAAGAGAAGAACATCCCATATGAGCCATATGTAAAGAAGTGGAAACTTCACGGTCGATTGCACGTGGTGCAATTTCATTTTCAATCAGTTTCTCTTTCTGTCCTGCAGGCATTCTGTCAAGGAATCTCTGATATCCGAATGGTTTACCATATTCCATCAATCCTGTCTCAGCCATTTCATGAGCCAGATCATAGATATCTTTTCCTTCTGTCTCTACGCCCCATTCTTTTGCGATACGGATCAGTTTCTCAGGATCTTTTACCTGATAGTTTCCGCCGTCTTTTGCACAATATAATGTGTGGCAGATTTCACGACCGTGATCAGAGTGAGTAGCTGCACCACCTGCTGTAAATTTCAGGAAGTTTCTTCCTACGATACCATGAACGTCACATCCGCAGATACCTCTTGGTGCTTTAGGGGTAATACGACATGGTCCCATAGCACAGATACGACAGCAGACACCCTGCTCACCGAATTTACAATGTGGAGTCTGTTTTTTTACACGAAGCTGCCATGCGTCAGCTCCAACCTTTGCACCTGTCTCCAAAAGTCTGGCAGTAGCCTCTTCAAACTCTTCCACTGTAGTTAATTTGAATTCACTCATTATAGACCTCCTTTAATTCTGGTTTGTGTATTCCTTTAAGATACACATTTTTATTTTATTAATAATCCCACAGGCAGGAAATCCCGGTTATCTATAGGTTATCTATATCTGAAGAATTGGCTCCGTTAAAGATAACTGTGATAACCCATCCCATCCCCTCCCATGGGTTATTTAACTTAAAAAATAAAGATGTAAACTTGTATTTATCTCTGCATATATAGATTTCCTATGCGCAGAAACATCCCTCATCGGATTCTCATCCGACAAGGGGTGTTTCTTATAATTTTAAATTATCAACGATTGCACGAAGTGCAGTCTTGACAGGGTTGTCTTCCGGAAGTGTGCTTGTAGGACGTCCTTCACAGTCATATTCATAAACTGTTTCATCCTGTGGAACAACACCAAGAAGTGTCAGTCCCTGATTTGCAATCTCTTCCTGAATTCCCTTATTCAATTCTCCTTTCGGAGCTCGGTTAATGATCAGACCGACTGTATCAGGATGCATATCACATTCTTTAATGAGTTCTGCAATCCTGCCTACTGCCTGTACACCTCTTCTGGAGCAGTCGCTGACCAGAATGGCAGTCTGCATGCTCGGAAGAACACCTCTGCTGATATGTTCCATTCCGGCTTCATTATCTACAACAATATACGGATAATTATTCTGGTATTTTGCAAGCTGAGTCTGAAGAAGACCATTAACATAGCAGTAACAGCCTTTTCCCTGAGTTCTGCCCATGACAAGAAGATCAAAATCATCATCTTCTACAAGCGCATCTTCAAAACGCATTTCCGCGTAATCAGCCTTAGACATTCCGGTAGGAATTGGATTCTCTTTTGCAAGCTCTGCACGTGCAATTTCTTCACGCACATCGCCAAGAGTTGTCTCTACCTTTACGCCAAGAACCTCATTGAGGTTTGAGTTTGCATCAGCATCTACTGCAAGAATCGGCCCTTTACCCTTTTCACACAGGTACTGGATCAGCATTCCGCATAATGTTGTTTTTCCCACGCCGCCTTTTCCTGCGACAGCAATTACGTGTGCCATAAAACCAGGTGCCTCCTAAATCTGTCTTAGTATTCTTTCTATAAATAAAAAATGATGTTAAGGTCAAAAGGTGTTTTGTCCCTATCTTAATATCAGTCACATTTCAGTTTCACAATACTGTTGGCAAGGTCAACCATTAAAATAGTTCCCTCGACCACTCTCTCATCTCCCATAATATCACGGAGAATCAATTTATTCCCATCCACATCTATACGGGAAACATTTTTAAAAATAACAGAATCGTCACTTTCTTTATATACAGTTGCCAGACACATGTGATGTCGCCTCCTATTTCATCTCTTCTTTAACAAGTGTTAAGGCAAGTCCAAGTCTCATATTGCCTTTCTGAAAATCTGCAACAGCTTCCTTAATAGTCTTACATGCTGCATCCATTCCCATCTTGGCAAGGTTATCAGCCATCTGATCCAGTTCCTGAGCATGATGCTCATTGTGCTGAAGCATATATGTCAGAAGAGCCAGTGTCTCATTCTTACAGTCACCTTCACTGCAGGATCCGCAATGAGCAGTATCACAGGCATGATCTGCATGAGAATGTCCATGATCATGACCTTCGCCATGAGTATGCTCATGAGTATGAGTCATACCATCTTCATGGGTATGTTCATGGGTGTGTCCATGCCCATGCTGGACAAGATTCCCATTTTCATCTTTGATTAAATGCATGGTTAAATGCTCCCTTCTATTGAAAAATACACTGAATTTATAAAATTCAGTCTTTTTTTATGACAATAAATTATCAATTTACTGATATTATACATCTTTTTTTTCGTTTCCGCAAGCCATTTAGCATAAATAATCACTAAAAAAATTTTGAAATATATGCTTTGAAATAGCTTTTTTCACAAGAACTGTTAATACTTTAACCCTTATGTTATATTGTTAACAATGTGTTCTTTCAAAAACTTAATAATTTTTATGTACTTCTGACACATTTTTATGTTATACTTGGACAAGATTATCGGGCAAAGCAGCTTGCCCAAAGTGTATATAGGAATTGGAGGAATTGTTTTGGATAATACTGTTTTTCTGAATACAAACAGAGAGATGCCTTTACTCGGACTGGGAGTATACAAAGCCACCGGGGAAAATGAGGCCGAAAATGCTATTATTTCTGCTGTTGAATCAGGATACCGTCTGATTGATACAGCCTCCGTATATAAAAACGAAGAAAATGTAGGACGGGGAATCGCCAGCTGTGGAATACCGCGAAATGAACTTTTTATTACTACAAAAGTATGGAATACCGCACAGCGTCTGGGAGACATTCAGGGTGCTTTTGAAAGAAGCCTGGACCGGCTCAAACTGGATTATGTGGATTTGTATCTGATCCACTGGCCGGTTCCGGGATGTTATCTCAGCACCTGGAAAGTACTGGAGGAAATCCAGAAATCCGGGCGGGCTCTTTCTATTGGTGTCAGTAATTTTGAAATCCGTCATCTGGAAGAACTGGAAGCCAATTCCGGAATCATACCTGCTGTAAATCAGATTGAATGCCATCCTCTCTGCTATCCGAAAGAGCTGATTGATTATTGCCAGAATAAAGGAATCCAGATACAGGCATATGCTCCCCTTGCAAGAGGTGCATATCTCGACAATGATGTTATGTGTGTACTCGGAACTAAATATGCCCATACTCCTGCTCAGATTGGTCTGCGCTGGGCTACCCAGAAGGGAATATCAGTAATCCCGAAATCCGTACATCCTGACCGCATCAGAAGTAACGGCAATATTTTTGATTTCACAATCGAACAGGAGGATATGGATCTGATCGATACTCTGAACGAAAATTTCCACAGTTCACATGTTCCCGAGGATTTAAGGGACATTGCATTCTGATAAATATTAACAGAAAAAGCATTTTATCATGTAATATAAACGCAAAAAGCAGATGTATTTATATAACATCTGCTTTTTGTATTTATCATCTCTGTTCATAAAATTTCCTGCAAATGATGCATTTGAGAGTTTTTTCTATAACATCTCAGTTAGAGCATTTTCAGACACACTCTAGCAGTTCATTGAATGATTACTGTCCGTCTTCCCATGGAAGCATCGGCGTCTCCACTTTCTTATCTCTTACCATAAGGTCAATCACCGCTTCCGCTGCACTTTTTCCTTCGAACAGGACTTTGTTTATTTCTGTGATGATCGGCATTTCCACATCATATTTCTCAGCCAGTTCTTTTGCTGCTTTTGCGGAATAGACGCCTTCCACGACCATCTTAACTTCCTCACATGCCTCCTGCAGGACAGTCTTGGCCCGATTCAGATCATATTTCTGTTTTGTTGTCAGGTTGCTTTTCGCAAGCATCCAGTCTACAAAACCTATAGAGCCCTGATCATATACGGTCATCACTTCACTCTGATCTTTCTTCACCTGTTCCAACCCACTCTGAGCCTCTTCTATCTGCTGGTCAAGGGTACTGGCCTTAACAGTCTGAATACCTGTCGTCAGCATCAGCACTGCACACATTACCACTGTTGCTGCTTTTTTACACAGTGTCCTTCCCGATAAGCTTCCTTTTCTTTTCATAATCTTTGATACTCCCCCTTTTTTCACATTCTATTTATATTACCCCTTTACCCACATGTACTCCGGCGCGCCTATGCAGGGGATTTATTATAAAATAAGGAGACTCATTATAATAATAAACAAGTCTCCTTATCCAGTATAATATACTATTTTATTTCTCCTTGAAGGTGAACTCCTCGTTCGCAAGCTTGAATCTGATACCATCTATGAGCATCATATCCGTTCCGCTGCTTATGATCTTGCCACCAAGGTAAGTGTGGTTGGTCGACTTGTTATCTCTCAGATAGTACACGCCGTTGACATTGATAATGTAAGCATGGCGGCGGCTGACTGAATTGTTGTCAGTTACCTGATAGTCAACTCCCTGTGTAGACTTACCGATACAGAATATCGGCTTGTCAATCCTTATCCTCTCACCTGTTCTGGTTCTTATGATGACAGGGCCGCTCTTGCCACGGTTGTTGGCTGTGAGAACTGTTGTCGAACCGTCATCGTTGTCATCAAATCCAATATCATTTGATGAGAAATCCTTAACTTCCTTTGCAAGCTTGAATGAAGAAGTTGTAACATGAGGAGTCTCAGGAACCTCTACCTTAGCCACATTGACCGGGCTGACTCCCGCTGACTTCATAAGCTCCTGCTCATCCTCAGGATGTGCTATATTGTCATTCTTCAGGTCTGTTATAAACTTATAAAATTCTGACAGATAAAATGTAGGATTGTGATCAAAGTATTTGATAAGCTCATATCCGGCATCGGATGCCTTCTTATTCGCAAACTTCATATTGCCCATAAGATCCCTTATAAACTTCTCCATATTACATCTGTCCATAGGCTTATCTATAGGCAGGAATATGAGCTGAACAGCCATATTCTGGAAGTCTATATACATATATCCCTTATTCAGTATAACCTTTCCAATGGACAGATCATTCGCCTTGAGATACATGAGCTGATCTGCAATACTGAATATCAGATCAACCAGCTCATCCTTGTGTATCTTCTTCTCAAGGAACTGATTCATGGTAGTCATGGCTGGAATAGAATATGTCAGAGCTCTCTGACCATCTATATATTCCTCATGGCAGAACGCATTATTGCCCACAAACTGAGCATTGTACAGCTCTACCTCATTGTGAAGAACCTCTACATCGTCTTCAATCTTAAAGTACAATTTGTACTCATCACACAAATACATCTTATCACTCATATAAAACCCTCCGATATTTATCGCACGATATCCATGTAAGTCCCGGAGTCAATTATTCTACTGTAACTGACTTTGCCAGATTACGTGGCTTATCTACGTCCAACCCCTTTGCATCGGACGTGTAATACGCTATAAGCTGCAGGATGACAGCAGCCGAAAATACCGTGAACAATCCATCCTGCTTTGGTATGGATATGTGTTTGTCACATACATCTTTATCATTGTACTCTTCATCCATGCTGACAAGAATGACGTATGCGCCTCTTGCCTTAACCTCGCGTATATTGGAAATCATCTTTCCGTATACAGATTCCTGTGTAGCCAAAGCTATGACCGGAACGTTCTCAGTTATGAGTGCTATCGTTCCATGTTTTAACTCCCCTGCCGCATAAGCCTCAGCGTGAACATAAGAAATCTCTTTCAGCTTCAGTGCACCTTCCAGTGACAGTGTATAATCCAGTCCTCTTCCTATGAAGAATGCATCCGGAGCCATCTTTATATAGTTTGCAACTGTCTTTACTTCATCTGCCTGCTTGAGTGTCTCCTCTATCACCGGGATAACGCCCTGAAGCTGTCTGATGAATGCCTTTGCCCTGTCCTCAGAGTATATACCCTTGACATAGCCAAGTCTGCATCCAATGAGATACATTGCAGCCATCTGTACCGAATATGCCTTGGTACTTGCAACTGCGATCTCAGGACCGGCATGTGTATAAAGGACGTAATCGCTCTCTCTGGCGATGGTCGATCCCTTTACATTGACTATGGACAGAACCTTTGATCCACATCTCTTGGCAAGTCTGAGTGCCTCGAGTGTGTCAATAGTCTCTCCTGACTGTGATGTAACTATTACGAGAGTCTTTTCATTTATGAGTGGTTCCTTGTATCTGAATTCTGATGCTATCTCAACATTAACAGGAATCTTTAACTCCTTCTCAATCATGGCCTTGCCGACTATTCCGGCGTGCATAGCTGTTCCGCATGCAACCACTGTGATGTTCTCAAGATTCTTAAACACCTCATCATCGATGCCGTCCTCAGTGAAATCAGGAAGCTCATTCACTATACGAGGAGTTATCGTGTTTCTCAGTGCCTCTGGCTGCTCATAGATCTCCTTCAGCATAAAGTGCGGATATCCACCCTTCTGAGCTGCCGTTATGTCCCATGTTATCTTGAGCATCTCCGGCTCTACCATGTTCCCCTTCATGTCTTCTACTTTGATGCCTGTGCTTGAGAGTGTCAGTATATGATACTCCGGCACAACAAAGTATTCCTTTGAAAATGATATTATCGCTGTGAGGTCTGATGCAATGATCGATCCCTCATCTGTGTATGAAGCGATCATCGGACTTACATTTCTCACTGCGTATATCTTGCCCGGTCTGTCTGCAAACATAATGCAGAGTGCAAATGAACCGGCTATAGCCTTAACAGCCTTTCTGATAGTCTCGATGGGATTGCCATCGTACAGTGTGTCCAGAAGTGCTGCTACTACCTCTGTGTCCGTCTCAGATACCAGCCTGTCGGCCAGTCCGTATTCTCTCACAATGTCGTTATAGTTCTCTATAATTCCATTATGTATAAGTGCCACATCTCCGCACCTATGTGGATGTGCATTCACATCCGTAACTCCGCCGTGAGTAGCCCATCTCGTATGGCCTATTCCACAGGTTGATCTGTACACAGGACTGTCGTCGCTGCACATCTCCCTGAGGTCTTCCACTCTGCCGGCTTTCTTCTTGATCGTCAGTGTATCATCATCATTAAGCAGTGCTATTCCCGCACTGTCATATCCCCTGTACTCGAGCTTTGCCAGTCCGTCAATAAGAATGTCCTTGGCTGGTTTCTTTCCTACATATCCTATGATTCCACACATATTAAATTAATCTCCTTTCGGCTTATAACCACGCTGTATACTGATAATATTATAATATGGCGCACTTAAAAAAGGTGAAGCCACCATACATAACAGCTATGGGTGTCTAGTCATGATTCTTTGTTTTGGAGTTACCCCCATATTTGGATATCATGTGCGCATCCAGACTCTGCGTGAAGGCATCCGCCGAATATTCGATAACCTTCAACCTCGTTATCCCTGAAAGCCAAAGCCCAGGGGTCATGGCGCTAAGATTTCTAAATCTTTCCAAAGGCACACTCCTCCTGTCCGTGCACCTAGCAAAATTCTATCATGAAACATCTAATAAATCAATGCAGAAAGGCCTCTGCGTATAATCTTTGTAACATAAAATTTACTTCAGCTTTATAAATAAAAACAGGGAAACACCACGGATCCCGGCCGTGTGCCCAGCCTGTGATGCTTCCC
>ENA-OPSC01000964-OPSC01000964.1-human-gut-metagenome-genome-assembly--contig:-NODE-964-length-14087-cov-1.563141_pt1 | contig 14087 bp, 15 predicted proteins | sample MGYA00241800_ERZ501891 | MGnify/ENA primary metagenome ERZ501891 (study PRJEB25962, sample SAMEA2042407) | human gut metagenome | biome: human gut; feature: human-associated habitat; material: faeces...
TAACCGTACAGGGAATTTTTATCTGTATCGGACAGTTTTCTGTTGCAGGTCTGCTCCCTGATATGGTAGCTGGAAATGCGATTATGGCATATCGGACGGCTGCGATTGTGATTGCTTTTTGTTTTATTGGTTTCCAGCTACTTACAGTGTTTGGAGTAAAAGAGAGAAAACGACCGGAAAAGAAGAGAACACTGTCATTAAAAGATATGTTTCATATATTCCTGAGAAATGATCAGTTGATAGTGATTGGAATTGCATGTTTATTATTCCAAATCGGAAATGCTCTTCTGATTATGATTGGAATGAATTTCTTTTATTTTGAATTTGGATATTCTGTAGGCGGCAGTCTTGTATTTTGGTTTACAATTATGTATGGATTAGGAACGCTGATATCAGAGGCATCTTTTGCGTGGCTTTCCTCAAAATTCACACGAAATCAGATTATAACTGCAGCTACCATCATTACAGTCATAGGGTATATGCTTTTTATGAGTGTAGGCTACATTTTACCAAAAAGTGTTGTTTTACTGAATATCATCGGTTTTCTAATCTTCTTTTCGCAGGGAGCATTCAATATGACGATGATTGTCATGTTAAATAATACCATAGAGTATGATGAAGTCCGGTTTCATGAACGACATGACAGTATTATCTCAGCAGTAAGATCTTTTGCAACAAAGCTGGCCAGTGCGGTTGATCAGGCGGTTGTTGCGTTAATACTGATTATAAGCAATATCTATGCAATCAGTCAGAAAATATCCGGATTAGAAATAAAAGCTGGTACAGGAGAACTTACTTCGGAAAATGTAATTGTACAGGCAGATAAATTTATCCAGACAGCAGATGCCGGACAAAGATTTATATTGCGTCTTGGAATTGTAGCTGTTCCGGTAATTTCTATAGGAGCTGCTTATATATTGATTAAACGGAAATATATCATTGACGAACGTAAGTATGAAGAACTGGTAGCGGAAATAAAAAGCACAAATAAAAAATGATTCAATAATAAAGCGGAGCAATAGAATGAAAAAAATGAGCAGTTTTAAATACTAGAAACAGATATACAAGAAGAAATAATCTGTTATTGGCCAGAAAAATATGATTATTCAGTTATATCGCCGTGAGATAATATAAAAGTTTATTATAGTGGCGAAATTTGGAAAACGAGTCTTGCACAAATAAAAAATGTAAAAGAGATTGAAAAATAATATCCTTGCAAACAGGAAAGAGCGAATATAAAGAAAAAATTTTATTGATTTTTTACAGAAATTGAATATAATATAGTTGAACAAAGAGATTTGCTCAATTTGAAGAGATTTGCTACTTTGAGTGCAAGCCTTTAATTTAAGTACTTCACTACTTTGAATGTGAACCTTTAATTTAAGTGTTTCGCAGCTTTGAATACGAACCGTTAATTATCAGGGAGATAAGTGTTTATCTCCCTGTTTTGCTTTGCTACGGAGGATAAAAATTACATGAGAACATATAAAATACGTTTATTAAAATGCAGCGGAAAAGACCAGAAGATATCCGCTTATCTGCAGCTTTTGACAGGCCTCGATAAAGTGATGGCTAACCGCATCGTATCGAACCTTCCAGCCACACTGTTTGATAATCTGGACGAAGAAGGCATGGAATATTTTAAAGAGGCGTTTGATTTTTATAAAGTAGAATACGAGATCACACCACTGGAAGAAACATGTGAGGTGTGCGGCTATCCATCCAGACAGGTCATTGTACTTGGGAGAATTGTAGAATATTATGGTCAGAGAAATGGCTTCTTACAGCTTGCGAAAAAATATAATTTTGAAACGAAGGAAGACCTGTCTATGGCACCATTTCTGATCCGGGATGGTATGGATGCGGAGAAAGCCGTTAAGCTTCAGCAGGAACTGACCAACATCGGAATCCGTTCACAGGTTATCCGCAGCGGAAGTCCGGTGACAGAAAGAAAGCGGAAAAAATTCTTTCAGAGATTGCTCTCTTCGGAAGTATGATCTATAATGAGCGGTGCATGTTTTCTTGTAAAGAGAAAATCATACTGAAAAAGGAAGGACATTGAGAAAGAATGAAAGATTTAACGAAGGGAAAGCCCTCGGCACTGATACTAAGTTTCGCATTACCAATATTTTTAGGAAATTTATTACAGCTGACCTACAGTCTGGTAGATACCAGGATTGTCGGCTCGTTTCTGGGAGAAGATGCACTGGCAGCAGTAGGTGCGACCAGCACACTGAGCGGTCTGATCATCGGATTTTTACTGGGATTATCCAACGGATTTGCGATTATTACCGCACAGAAATTTGGTGCGAAGAACATCGCAGATATGAAAAAGTCCTTTGCAATGTCGCTTGTGATCGGGACTGGAATATCCATTTTATTTACGATAGCAGGACTGCTATTTTTGAAATCGATCTTACATTTCTTAAATGTGCCAAAGCATCTGGTTCCGGTGGCGAAAGGATATATCGCGATCATCATAGCAGGACTGCTTGCAACATTTTTATATGATGCCTGTGCGGCGACGCTTCGTGCAATCGGAGATGCAGTAACACCATTGATCATTCTGGCGATATCTGTAGCACTGAATATCGTGGGGGATCTGTTCTTCGTTGTGGTATTGAAGACTGGCGTAAAAGGAGCAGCAATTGCAACTGTACTGGCACAGATCATTGCATTTGTGATCTGCTGGATCTATATGATTAGAAAATATGAGATATTAAGGCTTCAGAAAGAGGATTTTAAAGATCCAAGTCCAATCATGGTAAAAGAGATGATAAGTGCCGGAATGTCGATGGGATTTATGAGTTCTCTGGTTAATATCGGTACTTTGACATTACAGACGGCGATCAATAAGCTTGGAAAAGACATTATCATTGCCCATACAGCGGCGAGAAAGATCACGGAGATATTCATGATTATGTTCAGTGTATTCGGACAGACGATGGCAACTTACTGTGGACAGAACATGGGAGCAGGGAAGATCGACCGTGTGAAGAGAGGCATCTGGCTGGCGATTGTCTACACTGCGATCTGGTCAGGACTTACGATCATTGCAAGTTATACGATCGGAGGATGGCTGGTATATCTGGTAACCGGAAGTCATAATAAGACAGTAATCTTAAATGCAACAAATTATCTGAAGTTTGATACGCTGTTTTATATTGTGACTACCTTGATCTGTATTTTAAGAAATGCGATGCAGGGATTAGGGGATCACATTACACCACTGATTTCCAGCGGCCTTGAGATGGCAGGGAAGATCGTGATCGCGGCCACTCTGGTTCCGTGGCTTGGATATACGGGTGTGATCATCTGTGAACCGATCGTGTGGTTCATTATGGTAATCCCGCTTTTGATCCAGACATTCCGGATGCCGGTACTCAGGACAGAAAAGACAGATGGAAAAATATAGAGGGGAAATATAAAAAAATATAAATAAGAAAAATCAATTTGAGAGGATAAGATAGATGGAGATACATATTCTTGATATGATCCAGAATTTAAGAACGCCAATAGGAGATGTGGTTGTTCCGCTCATTACCAGACTTGGAGATGCGGGAATCATATGGATCATTCTGACGGTATTATTACTGATCATTCCGAAGACAAGAAAGACAGGGGTGATCATGATGGCGGCATTGCTGGTGGATGTGCTGCTCTGCAATGTGCTCATAAAGAATCTGGTGGCAAGGACCAGACCATTCGATGTCAATACAGCAGTACAATTACTGGTCGCAAAGCCGCAGGATTACTCTTTCCCGTCGGGACATACGGCGGCTTCATTTGCTTCGGTTACGGCATTGTATCTTGCCGGAGAGAAGAAGATGTGGAAAGCGGCTCTTGTACTTGCGGTTCTGATTGCATTATCAAGATTGTACCTGTATGTGCATTATCCAACGGACATCATTGGTGGTGTGGTATTCGGAAGCCTTTCCGGATATCTGGGCTATAAGATTGTGGAATGGATACAGAAGAAAAAGATAAAATAGAGATAGAAAAAAGAGCAGGGCAGGCAGCATTATGCTGTCTGCCTTGCTCTTTTACTGACTACCAGTGCGATACAGAAGATCGCAGCGGCAAAAAGTAACTGGATTCCATAGTTGCGGTATAAGAGTTGTCTCTGTGCCTGAGTGAGAACAGCAGAGTTATTCAGCAGATTGTTACTGATCTCATACCAGTAGACCGGAAGAAAATGAGCCACGGTTTTCACGCCTTTTCCCATGATATCAAGAGGAACGAATACGCCGCACAGGAAGCTCATGCCAAGTGTGACAACATTTACGAGGGCGGTCAGGATATCTTCTTTGGTGATAAATGTACCAAGAAGGAAGGAAAGCGCAAGTCCGACCAGAAGCAGGGTCAAGCTGTTTAGCATATAATATGGCATCTTTGGCGACTGGAAAAATGCTTTCCGGTAAAAGAAGAAAGCAGGGATCCATGTTGTAAGCATCCAGACGGAGCATCCGACTGCCAGATATCCCAGTGCAAGCTGCAGGTTCTGGCTTCTGATGGATACAGCCGAGCAAAGGATTCGCTTTTGAAGATCCGGCTGATGGAATGCGATCATGATCAGTCCCATTACATAACACAGTATGGAGATTAACACATATGGCAGATACTGATACATGTAACCATAACCCGGCGTCTTTTCAGAAGAAGCAGATTTTAACATTGTAACATGAGAAGAACTGTCTGTATGTTTCAGAATATATGCAGCTGCCTCTTTATCGGAATAACCACTGTTTGTCAGGACACGTGCCTGATTCAGATAGGTGTTGATCTGTTGATCGACGTAATACCCGTCTGTGCTTCCGGGGATCTTGGATACCGGCAATGCCTGATGTTCACGGAGACAGGAGACTTTAAAATCTTTCGGAATGGTCACGATATAAGAGACATTCCGGTTAAAGAGTGCGTCCTGGAGTTTCGCAGTGTCATCCGGCATTTGCCGGATGGTATGATACTGTGATAGATATGTGGAAAGCCCTTTGGAAAGCACGCCCCCATCATGATCTACCACACCTACCGTGAGTGCTTGGGCATGGAACCCGCTGCCGGAAGTATTGCTGTCGCTGCCGGAGGCAAGGATTCCGATCGTAAGGAAGATTGCCAGATACATGAATACCGTCAGGAGATTGCGTTTGGTTATGATTAAAAATCCTTTAAATACTGTCATAACGTTCCCTCCTTATCATAAGAAATGAGAAGCTGATGCAAAGCAGGCACATGATTACAAGAATCAGGATACACCTGCGGTAGCGGACAGCATCATCATAGACACTGAGGCAGTAGAATGCATCACTTAAGATACTGGCAGGATTGATCCGATTGATGACCGGGCAGTGCTGTTCGATCACATTTTTCATTCCGCCAAACATCAGGCCTGCAAGAAAACTCGGTAACAGTGTAACGAGGACACCGATTCCGGATTTGACACTGTAGGACAGTTTGCCGGCGCATCCGATCAGGATTCCGAGACAGATACCGATCAGGGTTCCCATAAATGTAATGAGAAGAAGTTTCGGAATGTCATGCCCAAGACTGATATGAAGTACCTGGGTAAGGTAAAGCTCCAGGATCAGGATGTTGACGAAATGAATACTTTCCAGTACCAGCAGATCGCCGAGAATCAGGGAAAGTTTGTGGGTCGGTGTGATGCTGCGCCGTTCTCCGAGTGCACTTAAGTTCGCCTGAAGCTGAACCGTGGAATGGATGCTTAAGTAGACTCCGCTTAAGCAGGCAAATGCAATCAGTGCGAGAAAATAAGTCAGTGTCGGATCTAAGGAATGTCCGCCTAAGGACTTTTCTTTCACCAGTGTCTGGTAGTCGTTCAGGGATGAAAGGGCGTCCGAAAGCTTTTCCGGATGCTGTGTGGCAATATCCCGGATCATGTCAGCATTCTTTTCATAGCTGTCCAGAAGGGAAGACAGAATGCTCTGGTTAATGCCATTGGAAGCAATGGTAAGGGAAGGAACCGACTTCACGTAATAGATGCCGGATATTTCCTCCCGCCGGAGCGCTTTTTTGGCAGCTTTTTCTGTCTTGTAAGAATGGATATCGATCATGTCCTGATCCGTTTCATTCAGAAATGTCAGGAAAGATGCTGCATTTGCGGAACTGCTTTCCACTGTGACGATGGCAACAGGAACCGGTTCCCAGTCGGTCTCTCCGGTTCCTGCAAGACCGGTATTTCCAAAGGACACATAGAACAGGGTTCCAAGGATGAGCGGAAATGCGAGAGCCCAGAACATGATAGAGCGGGAACGTATTGTCTGTAAGAACTGATATTTTAATAAATGTAACATAAAGTGTCCCTCCTTTAATCCCTGAGTTCTTTTCCTGTGATCTCAAGGAAGACATCATTGAGAGTCGGAAGCTCGGAGAAGACGCGTCCGAATGGAATGTCCTGTTCCTGCAGGTAATTTAGTACCCGGATCAGATTGTGTTTTGCACCGCTGCAGCGTAGGATTATTGTCTGATCTTGGTATGATAAGTCAAATACATGTGAAAGGGAGCGGATATCTGCCAGGTTGTTTTTCGTTAACGCAACCGCTTCGATCGTGATCGTCTCACCGGTCTTGATCATTTTTTTTAGTTCTTCGGTTGTGCCGGAAGCAAGTACACGGCCATGATCAATGATCGCGATACGGGTACAGATCTGTTCGACCTCTTCCATGTAGTGGGAAGTGTAGATAATAGTTGATCCCTGGCGGTTGAGCTCTATGATTCCTTCCAGAATCTTATTACGGCTCTGAGGATCTACAGCAACGGTCGGTTCATCCATGATGATGAGTCTGGGCTTGTGGACAATGCCGCATGCGATATTCAGTCTTCGTAGAAGTCCGCCGGAGAGTTTCTTAGGGCGCATCTTACGGAAATCGGACAGACCGGTGAATGCGATGGCTTCTTCCACGAGTTCTTTTCGTTTTTGTTTGTCTTTGATATAGAGTCCGCAGAAATAATCGATGTTTTCATAGACGGACATCTGCTCGAAGACGGCAACGTTCTGCATGACAACACCGATATCCTGCTTGATATCGTAGCTGTCCGGCTTCATGTCTTTTCCAAAGATCGTGATCGTTCCTTTGTCATATTTTAACAGTGCGAGCAAGCAGTTGATGGCGGTGGTTTTACCGGAACCGTTTGGTCCGAGCAGTCCGAAGATCTCGCCTTCTTCGATGTCGAGTGACAGGTGGTCAAGCGCTAACAGATCACCGTAACGTTTTACAAGATTTTCTATATGTACAAGCATAAGATTCCCCCCTTGATGATTTGTTACTTGTAGTATAGCGTATGGCTGATTATAATGATAGTGTCGCAGATCATAAGTTGAATGTGACAAATGTAATATAGGAGAAAAGAATGAGAAAGATAACAGATGAAGGATTTTTGTTCCTTTACGGAGCAGGACTTCTGGTAACAGCGGAAACAGGGATTCCGGCGGTTATTGCTATTCTGTTTGTGTGTATCTATACCTGTGTGAATCTGGTAGGGGAAGAAAAGTATCTGCATTACATTATGACGATTGCTTTCATGGCAGCCGGAATTATTTCTAAAGAAATGTGGATGTTTCTTCCGGTGGTTTTATATAATATGCTATGCTTTTATTCTCCGGTTTATATAGGGGCTGGCGGTATAATCGTGGCCTGTGAGGCGCCGGCGTTCCGGGAATATTACGGGCTGGAAAAAGAGATGCTTATTGTTGCCGGGCTGGCAGCAGCAGTTCTGTTATATGGACGGACCAGGAGGCTAAATGAATTGGAGCAGGAATATAAAAGGTCCAGAGATGACAGCAGAGAACTGACACTGATGCTGGAAAAGAAGAATCAGGATCTGTTGAAAAAGCAGGACACAGAAGTATATCTGGCCACACTGAAAGAACGGAATCGTATCGCCAGAGAGATCCATGACAATGTGGGACATATGCTGTCGCGGTCCATCCTGATGGTGGGAGCATTAAAGACTGTTAATCAGGCTGAGAATCTGAAAGTCCCGATGGAGCAGCTGAATCAGACGCTGAACGAAGCCATGACGAATGTAAGACAGAGCGTGCACGATCTGCATGATGAGTCGGTAAATTTAAAAGAAGTGATGGAATCGCTGGCAGAAGAATTCAGTTTTTGTCCGGTACAGCTTACTTATGATATGGGATATGATATTCCAAAAGAGATCAAATACAGCTTTATAGCCATTACGAAAGAGGCACTGAATAACGTGATGCGCCACAGCAATGCAAATGAGGTGAAGATTTTGGCAAGAGAACATCCCGGACTATATCAGCTGATCATAGAAGATAATGGAACGTCAGATGAGCGGATCCGGCCAGATGGAGACTGGGAAGAATATGCCGAGAAGGAAAGTGCCGGAAAGACCGAAAACGCTCGAAAAACAGAAAATACAGAAAGCAGCGGAATCGGGATCGAGAATATGAAAAAACGTGTCCGCATGCTTGGCGGAACCATGCAGATCCAGAAAGAAAATGGCTTCCGGATATTTATTACGGTTCCAAAAAATGAGGGGAAAAGATGAAGATAGTAATTGTAGATGACGATATCCTGGTATCCAGTGCGTTAAAGACAATTCTGGAAGCAGGAGGAGAAGTAGAAGTAACCGGCACCGGGCAGGATGGAAAAGATGCCGTCCGGTTATATGATGAACTGCTGCCGGATGTTCTTCTGATGGACATCCGTATGAAGGACATGAACGGTCTGGATGCCGCAGAACAGATTTTGAAAAGGCATACGGATGCAAAGATTCTTTTGCTTACCACGTTTTCCGATGATGCGTACATCGTAAAAGCATTAAAATATGGTGTGAAAGGATATCTGATAAAACAGGATTACGGCAGTATCCTTCCGGCATTGCAGGCGGTGCAGATGAATCAGACCGTATTCGGAACTGAGATTATGTCCAGAATCCCGGGATTGCTTCAGAAAGAGCAGAAAGAAAAAGAGCAGACATTTGACTGGAACAGTTACGGAATCGGAGAACGGGAACTGGAGATCACAGCACTGGTTGCTGAGGGACTCAGTAACAAAGAGATATCGGAGAAAGTCTGCTTAAGCGAAGGAACGGTCCGGAATTATATCAGCAATGTGCTCGAGAAACTGGAATTAAGAGATCGGACACAGCTTGCGGTGTATTATCTGCAGAGAGGCAGAAAATGTGATAAGAATAAATAGGAGCAGAGAAAAAATAAATGGAAGAAAAAAGTAAATATACAAAAACAATCAACTGGAAGCAATTCTACCGGAATGTATTCGCTCTGGTCATCCCGATCGCAATCCAGAATCTGATCAATGTCGGAGTTACGGCGACGGATGTGATCATGCTTGGAAAGGTTGGAGAGAAAGTGTTATCCGGGGCATCTCTTGCAGGACAGATCCAATACATCATGACACTGATCTTTTACGGAGTGACCTCCGGAGCAACGGTTCTGACGGCGCAGTACTGGGGGAAGAAAGACACCAGAACGATAGAGAAAGTCCTGGGTATGGGATTAAGTGCCGGACTCATCGTTGCAGTAGTATTCGCAGGAGCAGCCCTTGGCATGCCGGAGACACTGATGCGGATTTATACCTCTGATCCGGAAGTTATTGCAGAAGGAGTAAAGTATTTAAGAATCGTAGGATTTTCCTATGTGTTCATGGCGGTGACACAGGTGTATCTGAATATTATGCGCAGTATCGAGAGGGTAATGGTGGCTACATTTATTTATCTGATTTCATTGCTGATGAATATTGTGGTAAATGCGGTTCTGATCTTCGGACTACTTGGATTCCCGGTAATGGGAGTAAGGGGTGCGGCAATCGGTACGCTGTGTGCCAGAGCTGCCGAGACAGCGATGGTTCTCGTTTATGCCATCTTCCGAAATAAAGTAGTAAGGATCCGGTTTAAAGATATGGTGAAGATCGATAAGGTTCTGTTAAAAGATTTCGCAGTTTATTCTATGCCGGTGGTATTAAATGAACTGATGTGGGGACTGGGAACGTCGGCGAATACGGCGGTGATTGGGCATCTTGGAAGCGCAGCAGTGGCAGCTAACTCGGTTGCGCAGGTGGCAAGACAGCTTGCAACAGTCGTAACATTCGGGATTTCCCATGCAACGGCGATCTATCTCGGCAAGACGATCGGGGAAGGCAAGATGGAACTGGCAAAGGCATACGGAAAACGTTTCGTGTGGTTAAGTCTGATTCTTGGAATCCTGGGTGGTGTGCTGATACTGATCTCGGCACCAATCGCCAATGCGAATCTGGCACTGACCGGACCGGCAAAGAATTACTTAAGTTTCATGTTCTTCGTTATGTCGTATTTTACTGTGGCACAGGCATTTAATACCACAATGGTAGTGGGGGTATTCCGTGCAGGCGGAGATACGAAATTCGGATTGATCATGGATGTATCGACGATGTGGGGATTCTCCATTTTACTCGGGGCAGTGGCGGCATTTATTTTGCATGCCAGTGTGCCGGTCGTATATGTTATACTGATGAGTGATGAACTGATCAAAGTACCGATTACTTTAAAGCGGTATTTGACATACAAGTGGCTGAGAGATGTCACAAGGGAACAAAAAGAACTGGAGGAAATGTAAAATGATCGTATTAAGCAAGGAGCAGATCGAAGAAATGGTTGATCCGGATCAGATGATGGATCAGATCGAAGAGGCATACCGGATCTATGGATCAGGTGAGTTCTACATGCCTGCTAAGACCGACGGTAGAACATGAAAATAAGCAGCTCATGTATATGCCATGTTACACAAAGGATATCATAGGGACAAAGATCCTGTCGATCTTCCCGGAGAATTCTAAACTGGGATTGCCGTCGATAGATGGTATCGTGTTACTGAATGATTATACGACAGGCGCGCCGCTTGCTGTTATGGACGGGCAATCGGTAACGGCATGGAGAACCGGAGCTGTCGGCGGTGTGGGGATCCGCCATCTGTCAAGAAAAGACTGTCGCACCGTAGGAATCATCGGAGCAGGAATGCAGGGATTCCATCAGGCTGTGTATGCATGTGCGGCAAGAGATATCCATACCGTATATGTGTTCAACCACAGTGACCGTGATTTGACAGATTATCTGGAAAGACTGAAAAAAGCTATTGATAAGGAAGACGTAAAGGTAGTACAATGTAAAGCAGTGGAAGAGCTTGTACGAAACAGTGATATCATCTGTACAACAACTCCTTCTACCACACCTGTTCTTCCGGATGACAAAGAACTTCTGAGAGGAAAATGCATCATTGCGATCGGCTCTTATATGCCGGAGATGAGGGAAATCCCGGATGCAGTACTGGATCTGGTGGACAATGTATACATTGAACTGCCATACGCATGTGAGGAAAGCGGAGATCTAAGCCAGCCTCTGGCAAGTGGAAAACTTACAAAAGACCGGGTAAAACTGATGCATGAATATCTCGTATCGGGGGAAAAAGAGATCAAAGAAGGTCAGACAACATATTTCAAATCGGTTGGAATGGGATTATTTGATGTGTGTATCGCACAGAAATTATATGAAGTAGCAAAGGAGAAATAACATTATGAAAATCGTAGCAACAGAAAAAGCACCAAAGGCACTTGGACCATACTCACAGGGATATGTACACAACGGAGTACTGTATACAGCAGGACAGATCGCAATCAATCCGGAAGTGAATGATGTAGAAGCAACTACAATTGAAGCACAGACAGAGCAGGTATGTAAGAACTTAGGAGAGGTCTTAAAAGAAGCTGGAACATCATTTGACAAGGTATTAAAGACAACATGCTTCCTTGCAGATATGAGTGACTTTGCAGCATTCAACGAAGTATATGGAAAATACTTTACATCAAAACCGGCAAGAAGCTGTGTTGCAGTAAAGACACTTCCAAAGGGAGTTCTGTGTGAAGTTGAACTTATTGCGGCTGTAGAGGAGTAAGACAAATGGCAGAAGAACAAAAAACAGGCTGCAGCCCGTCCGATTGTTCGGGCTGTTCCCATGCAGGTGAATGCGGAAGCAAACCGCAGAGTCTGATCAAACCGGAAAATAAAAAATCACACATCAACCATGTGATCGCAGTTGTCAGCGGAAAAGGCGGCGTTGGAAAATCTATGGTTACCGCATCGCTTGCAAGGCTGATGAGAGAACAGGGATTTTCTGTAGGTATCATGGACGCAGATATCACAGGTCCATCCATTCCGAAGATGTATGGAATCCATGAAAAAGCAAAAGGGGATGGAGAAAATATTTTCCCATGTGAGGCAAAGGATGGAACGAAGATCATGTCCATCAACCTTTTACTTCCGGAAGAAGATGATCCGGTTATCTGGAGAGGTCCGGTCATCTCAGGTGTTGTCACACAGTTCTGGACAGATGTTGCATGGGGAGAACTGGATTATCTCTTCGTAGACATGCCGCCGGGAACCGGCGATGTACCGCTTACGGTGTTCCAGTCGCTTCCGGTAGACGGAATCGTGATTGTGACGTCCCCGCAGGAACTCGTGCAGATGATTGTGAAAAAGGCGTACAACATGGCGGAGATGATGCATGTGCCGGTGCTCGGTCTGGTGGAGAATTTCAGCTACCTGAAGTGTCCGGACTGCGGAAAAGAGATTAAGCTGTTTGGCGAGAGTCATATCGACGATGTCGCAAAAGAGCTCGGGATCCCGGTATTCGGAAAGCTTCCGCTTGATCCGGCGTTTGCGGAGCAGGCAGACAAGGGAGCGTTTGCAACGATGGAGAACGCTTATCTGGATGCGGGCGTAGAGAAGTTAAAGACACTTTAATGTGACAGGAACGGGAAAGTGTTACCACTTACCCGGAGAAAATAACCTCTTGGTGTAAAACTGTTTACACCGGGAGGTTCTTTTTTTATACTGGAACCATCAAAGGAGTTACAGAGATGAAAATAAAAATTGAGATTGACGAGAGCGCCGCGGAGGATGAAGTGATTATCCGCTGCCGCGGTCTGACGAAACAGGTCGCTGCCGTGCAGCGCGCCGTGCGGGATGTCACCAACGCTTCCGAGAAGATCCTGCTTTATAAAGGGAACACGGAATACTATGTGACATTGTCCAAGATCCTGTTTTTCGAGACAGACGAGAACGGGATCAGCGCACACACCCGGGATGAGATGTATCAGACCCGGTACAAACTATACGAGCTGGAAGATATGCTTCCGGGCGTTTTTATGAGAGTATCCAAATCCACGATCTTAAACACGGATCAGATTTACTCTATTGACCGCAATCTGACGGCGTCGAGTGTGGTGGCGTTTTTAAACACGCACAAGAAGGTCTATGTATCGCGGTATTACTATAAACCGTTGACTCAAAAATTAGAAGAAAAGAGGTTGCATCATGAAAAGTAGCAAAGTATTCTGGGGAATCTTTTTTATCCTCGCAGCAGTGTATGTCGTTATAAGCAAATTTGGAATTCTGCCGGATATCGGCGTGTTCAGCATTATTCTGACCGTATTTTTCCTCTGGCTTTTTGTCGAGGGAATCCGCAATGTGAATTTCTGGGAAATCCTGTTCTCAATTGCGTTTATCTGTATCATATACGATGAGCCGCTTGGAATTACGGCACTCACGCCGTGGACGGTGCTCGGCGCGGCATTCCTCGGAAGCATCGGTCTGTCACTCATTTTCGGCGGGAAAAAGCGGAAATGGAAGACGGTGACCGGCAATGTCGGGACATCCAGCAGTGAACAGTATACCGGCGAAGAGATCCGGTGTGAGAACAGCTTCGGTTCCGCAATCCGCTACATCAACTCCGACAACTTCAGACGCGCCGCCATCGAAAATAATTTCGGATCGCTTTCGGTGTACTTCGACAATGCGATCGTGCAGGAAGGCTCTGCAAATGTGAGCGTGGAGAATAATTTCGGGGAGACTAACCTTTACATCCCGAAAGAATGGAAGATTCAGAATAATCTGGACCGTTCGTTCGGCGCCATCCGTGAAACCGGCAGCAGCATCGGAACGAGCAGCACGGTGCTGTATCTGAATGGCTCCGCGAACTTCGGAGAGATTCATCTGCACTACATCTGATAAATACCGCGGAAAGTGGATGCGGTGGGGGTCAAAGCTGACTC
>ENA-OPSC01000965-OPSC01000965.1-human-gut-metagenome-genome-assembly--contig:-NODE-965-length-14081-cov-3.402039_pt1 | contig 14081 bp, 9 predicted proteins | sample MGYA00241800_ERZ501891 | MGnify/ENA primary metagenome ERZ501891 (study PRJEB25962, sample SAMEA2042407) | human gut metagenome | biome: human gut; feature: human-associated habitat; material: faeces...
ATAGAAGATTGATGATCTGGGCGACAACCGCAGGAATTGCAAGCTGTGCCAGAAGGCGCGGAATCTTTTCAGTCTCCATCGCCTGAGAAGTTGATTTGCTATTCATATCTGTTTTCTCCTAAATAGATTTAAAGTCAAAGAAGATTATACATCTCATGTAAAGGAAAAAGCAATAAGAAATCCAAAGTCACTATTGTATCAGGAATAGAAACTTTGGATTTTGATATTGTCAATATTTTACCATATATGCATGATGTGTTGCATTGCAAGGCTGACTACTGTAATACCAACCCAGCAGGAAGCACCGAGAAGGATTGGCTTTCCACCAGATTTGACAAGCTTCACAACATTGCTGTTCAGACCGATCGCAGCCATAGCCATGATAATGAAGAACTTAGACAGTTCTTTCAGCGGAGCAAATACATCTGCGCTTACACCAAGGCTCATGCATACAGTTGTAATGACAGCCGCAATGATAAAGTACAGGATGAACATCGGAAATGCTCTTTTTAAGCTGAACTTACCAGATGTTTTTCCGTCTTTTGCGGCTGATTTCGCACGGACCAGTGAGAGTACAAGTGTAATCGGAATGATTGCAAGCGTACGTGTCAGTTTAACTGTGACAGCAGTATTGAGTGTCTCACTTCCAAGATTCCACATGCTGTCCCAGGTAGAGGCGGCAGCAGTTACGGATGAAGTATCATTGATCGCAGTTCCGGCAAAGACACCGAAAGCATTTCCGCTTGTTGTGTCGAAGCCGAGTGCATTTCCAAGCACCGGGAAAAGTACAGCAGCGATAACATTGAAGAAAAAGATAACAGAAATGGCTTGGGCTACTTGTTTTTCCTTGGCGTGAGTAGCAGCTATAGCAGATCCTCCGCAGATAGATGAACCGACTCCGACTAGAATAGAAGTGTTGGAAGGAACATTCAGTACCTTGCGGAGCAGCCATGCAATGATCAAAGAGGTAGAAATTGTACTGATGATAATAGGAAGAGACTGCTTTCCTGTCTGTAAGATAACTCCGAGATTCATGCCGAATCCAAGCAGAACAACAGCAGTCTGTAAAATAATTTTAGATGTCCATTTAATTCCTGATTCGGCTGTTCCTTTTTCAGTCCAAAAGCAGGTGATCACCATTCCGGCGAGAATCGCAATGACAGGTCCGCCGATTACCGGGAATGCTTTTCCAATCAGCCAGGATGGAATCGCAATCAGAAAGCAGACCAGAATTCCTTTGAAATTTTTCTGAATAAAATTCATGATAGTTTCCTCTCTTAAGTCTTTTGTTACTGTCGGCACTATGGGCGTCAGCAACCGTATTTTTATGAAACAATTATAGATTATAACACTGCTAAACAGAAAAAATAAAGACTTTACAAAATTTTTAGAAAAGAATTAGCACTCGACTCTTTACAGTGCTAACAATACGTGCTATATTTCTACTAGAACACGAAAGAAAGACTCCGCAGATCATCTGAAAGAAGAGTTTCGTGGAGAAAGCTTGTGGTTCAAAGGAGGGAAAGACTATGAATATTAATAAATTTACGCAGAATTCTTTGCAGGCTGTTCAGAATTGCGAGAAGATTGCCGCAGATAATGGCAATCAGGAACTGGCACAGGAGCATCTGCTGTATGCGTTGCTGACGCAGGATGACAGTCTGATTTTAAAATTGCTTGAAAAAATGAGTATCCAGAGTCAGCTTTTCGTAAACCGTGTAGAGCAGGCGATTGGAAAAAGAACGAAAGTCCAGGGAGGCAAGGCTTATGTCGGTCAGGATCTGAATAACGTTCTGATCCATGCAGAAGATGAGGCAAAGCAGATGGGGGATGAATATATTTCCGTTGAGCATCTGTTCCTTGCTATGATGAAGTATGCGAGTCGTGAGATGAAAGAATTATTCCGGGAATTTGGTATCAGCCGGGAAGGATTCCTGCATGCTCTTTCTACTGTCCGGGGAAATCAGAGAGTCACCAGTGATAACCCGGAGGCAACTTATGATACTTTAAATAAATATGGTCAGGATCTGGTGGACAGGGCAAGAGAGCAGAAACTGGATCCGGTGATTGGACGAGATGAAGAGATCCGCAATGTGATCCGGATCCTTTCAAGAAAAACGAAGAATAATCCGGTGCTGATCGGTGAACCCGGTGTAGGTAAGACGGCAGTTGTAGAAGGACTTGCCCAGCGGATCGTCAGCGGAGATGTACCGGAAGGACTGAAGGACAAGACGATTTTCTCCCTGGATATGGGAGCTTTGGTCGCAGGTGCAAAGTATCGTGGAGAATTTGAAGAGCGTCTGAAAGCAGTTCTTGAGGAAGTAAAAAATAGTGATGGAAAGATTATCCTTTTCATTGACGAGCTGCATACGATTGTTGGTGCCGGTAAGACAGATGGTGCTATGGATGCAGGAAATATGTTAAAGCCGATGCTGGCAAGAGGAGAGCTGCACTGTATCGGAGCAACGACACTGGATGAATATCGGAAATATATTGAAAAAGATGCGGCACTGGAACGTCGTTTTCAGCCGGTTCTCGTAGATGAGCCGACCGTGGAAGATGCCATTTCAATCTTAAGAGGATTGAAAGAAAGGTATGAAGTTTTCCATGGAGTAAAGATTACCGACAGTGCATTGGTAGCTGCAGTTACACTATCCAACCGTTATATTTCAGACCGTTTCCTGCCGGATAAGGCAATCGATCTTGTGGATGAAGCGTGTGCATTGATCAAGACAGAACTTGATTCCATGCCGACAGAATTGGATGAACTGCGTCGGCGTGTAATGCAGATGGAAATTGAAGAGTCTGCATTGAAAAAAGAAGAAGACCGTCTGAGTAAAGAACGGCTGGAGCATCTGCAGGAAGAGCTGGCAGAACTGAAAGAGCAGTACGCAGGTAAGAAAGTCCAGTGGGAGAATGAAAAGAAATCGGTTGAGCATGTTCAGAAGATCCGTGAGGAGATCGAGCAGGTCAATAAGGAAATTCAGAAAGCACAGAGAGAATATGATCTGAATAAGGCAGCAGAACTGCAATATGGAAAACTCCCACAATTGCAGAAGCAGTTGGAAGAAGAGGAAGAACGGGTGAAAGCCAAAGATCTTTCCCTTGTGCATGAAGCGGTGACAGATGAAGAAATCGGACGAATCGTTTCAAGATGGACGGGGATTCCGGTAGCAAAATTAAATGAAAGTGAGAGAAATAAGACGCTCCATCTTGCAGATGAACTGCATAAGCGTGTGGTTGGTCAGGACGAAGGCGTAGAACTTGTAACGGAGGCAATCATCCGTTCCAAAGCTGGAATCAAAGATCCGAGTAAGCCAATCGGTTCATTCCTGTTCCTTGGTCCGACCGGAGTCGGTAAGACGGAACTTGCAAAAGCACTTGCTCAGAGTCTGTTCGACGATGAGAATAATATGGTCCGTATTGACATGAGTGAGTATATGGAGAAATATTCCGTGTCCAGACTGATCGGAGCTCCTCCGGGATATGTCGGATATGATGAAGGCGGACAGTTGACAGAAGCAGTCAGAAGAAAACCGTATTCGGTTGTTCTTTTTGATGAGATCGAGAAAGCCCACCCGGATGTCTTTAATGTGCTGTTACAGGTACTTGATGACGGACGAATCACAGATTCTCAGGGACGCACGGTCGATTTCAAGAATACGATCCTGATCATGACCTCCAATATCGGAGCAAATTATCTGTTGGAGGGCATCAAAGAAGATGGATCTATTGACGAACAGTGTCAGGAAATGACAATGAACGACCTGAAAGCTCATTTCAGACCGGAATTTCTGAACCGGTTGGATGAGATCATTATGTTCAAGCCACTGACGAAGACCAATATCCGCTCGATTATTGATCTGCTGGTCAAAGATGTAAACCGTCGGCTGGAAGAAAAAGAACTTCAGATCGAACTGACAGAAGCTGCAAAAGATTTTGTAGTGGAAGGCGGATACGATCCGATGTATGGTGCAAGACCACTGAAGCGGTATCTGCAGAAAAATGTGGAGACGCTTGCAGCAAGACTGATCCTTGCAGGAAATGTCGGTCGGGGTGATACAATTCTGATCGATGTCAGAGATGGAAAACTGGAGGCTGTGGTAAAGCAGGGATAAGCTGGACGGCATAAATTGATAGCCGGAAGAGAGCAAAGAAGAAAGAGATGAAAAGCTCCCCGTGGTATGGTACAATAAAAGTACTGTATCACGGGGATTTTTTAATGTATACAAGAAATGAAAGGTATCTGACTAGAATATAAGAAGGGGAGCATCTTATGCGGAAAATAATTTTTCATATTGATGTCAACTCTGCATACTTAAGCTGGACAGCAGTAGAGGAATTGAAAAAAGGAGCAAAAGTAGATCTCCGGCAGATTCCTGCGATCATTGGTGGGGATCAGAAGTCCCGTCACGGAGTTGTCCTTGCAAAATCTTCATCAGCAAAAAAGTACGGGATCAGGACGGGGGAACCGGTTGTAAATGCATTCCGGAAATGTCCGAATCTTATCATGAAAGCACCGGATCATAAAATGTATCGTGAGAAGAGCCGGAGACTGATGGAGTATCTGCGTACATTTACTGAAGAGATTGAGCAGGTCAGTGTGGATGAATGTTATATGGATTTTACGGAGATCGCGGACAGATTTCCATCTCCGCAGGCGGGAGCTGAATGGATCAGGAAGGGCGTGAAGAAGCAGTTTGGCTTTACGGTGAATATTGGTATTTCAGAGAATAAGCTGCTGGCAAAGATGGCTTCAGATTTTGAAAAACCGGATAAGACGCACACCCTTTTCCCGGATGAGATCCGACAGAAGATGTGGCCGCTTCCGGTCAGTGAGCTGTATATGGCAGGAAGATCCAGTGTGGAAATACTGAAAAAGCTGGAGATCAATACGATCGGTGATCTGGCAAGGTCAGAGGAGGCACTGATCGAGCTTCATCTGAAAAGTCATGGACGTATGTTGTGGGAGTTCGCCAACGGGATCGGAGATGATAAAGTCCGGTCTGTACCGGATGAGGCAAAAGGAATCGGAAATTCAACGACACTGGCGGAAGATGCAGTCACCTATGAAGAAGCAGAAAAAGTGCTGAAGAATCTGGCAGAGAGTGTCGGCATAAGATTGAAGAAAGCAGGGAAAAAAGCCGGAATGCTCAGTGTGGAGATCCGGTATTTTGATTTTCGGAATGCATCGCATCAGATGCAGCTGGAAAAGCCGTCCGCACAGCCGGAGGTACTGCTTGAAAAGGCGGGGAAATTATTTCAGGAGTTATGGAGCGGAGAGCCGGTAAGACTGTTAGGGATCAGGACTTCTAAGCTGGTGGAAGAGTCCGCACCGGAGCAGTTGACCCTGTTTGACCTGAAGCCACCGGAAGAACCGGATGAAAAGCATAAGAAACTGAAAGCGGCACTGGAGGAATTGAACAACCGTTTTGGGAAAGATACTGTTATAAAAGGAACTCTGTACCGTCCGAAGAAAAAGTGAGAGCAGAAAAATGCATTGCCCGGCTCAGGCAGTGTGGGCAGCAGAGGCAGGAGAAAAAGTGGCACATAAAGAAAAATTATGTTATGCTATAGCAGTGAAAGTCTATGCAAGGAGGGAAGCGTTGTGAGATTAGATACATTATTGGAGCGATTGGAATATAAAGTGGTTCAGGGAAGTGCAGAAACGGAAGTGACAACCCTGATCAATGATTCAAGAAAAGTAGAGAACGGGTCTGTTTTTGTCTGCATCAGCGGTGCAGTGTCAGACGGTCATAAGTATGCGGCAGAAGTTGCAGAAAAAGGAGCGGCTGCATTAGTTGTGGAGAAAGATGTGGAAGTGCCGGCAGATGTGACGGTCATTAAAGTCGAAGATACGAGATATGCACTGGCACTGATGTCAGCAGCGTATTTTGGGTATCCGGCAGAGAAGCTGAAGATTGTGGGAATTACCGGTACAAAAGGAAAGACGACGACCACTTATATGATCAAGTCTATTCTGGAGGAGACAGGACATAAGGTCGGGCTGATCGGAACGATCGAGGCGATCATCGGAGAGAAAAAGATCCCTGCGGCCAATACGACACCGGAGTCCTATACGATCCATCAGTATTTTGCAGAGATGGTAAAAGAAGGATGTGACTGTGTGGTCATGGAGGTGTCTTCGCAGGGACTGATGCTCCACAGGACAGCAGGGATTCCGTTTGAGATCGGTATTTTTACGAATCTGGGAAGAGATCATATCGGACCGAATGAACATAAAGATTTTGAAGATTATAAGAGATGTAAGGGACTTCTGTTCAAGCAGTGCAGACTGGGAATTGCGAATGTGGATGATAAATATTTTGAGGATGTTTTCTCAGGTGCAACCTGTAAAGTGGAGACCTTTGGATTTTCGGAAAAGGCAGATCTGCGTGCAGAGAATGTGCAGTTGGTATCCAGACCGGGATATCTGGGAGTGGCATATCATGTAGCAGGGGTGATGGATTTTGATGTTGAAATCGACATTCCTGGAACGTTCAGCGTCTACAATTCTCTGACTGCGATCTCAGTATGCAGACATTTTGAAGTGCCGGCAGAACTGATCAAAGATGCCCTGAAAAAGGCAAAGGTAAAGGGAAGAATTGAGATGGTCAAGGTGTCGGATGATTTTACGCTGATGATTGATTATGCTCATAATGCGATGAGTCTGGAGAGTCTTTTGACCACATTGAAGGAATATCATCCGAAGCGTCTGGTATGCTTATTTGGATGCGGGGGAAACCGTTCCAGAGACAGAAGATTTGAAATGGGAGAAGTTTCAGGAAGACTGGCAGACCTGACGATCATTACTTCGGATAACCCGAGATTTGAAGAGCCGCAGGCGATCATTGACGATATCAAGACCGGTATTGGAAGAACCAATGGAAAATACGTGGAGATCTGTGACCGTAAGGAGGCCATCAAGTATGCCATCAGCCACGGTGAAGTGGGGGACGTGATCGTGCTTGCTGGAAAAGGTCATGAGGACTATCAGGAAATCAAGGGTGTGAAATATCCGATGGATGAGAGAGTCCTGATTGCAGAAGTTCTTGAGGAACTGAAAGAAGAAAAGCAGGAGAAGGATCAGAATAAGTAGGTCCTGAATAAAAGCAGGGCAGTAAAATCGGGATAAAAAGTCAGAACCGAAAATAAGCAGGAAGTGTGGCAGGAAAAGCGTGTTTGCAGATGTAATAGTAGATATTCAACATGAAAAACTGGATAAGATCTTTCAGTACCGCATCCCGGAAGAACTGGAGTCAAGACTTCAACCGGGAATGGAAGTGGTTGTGCCATTCGGAAAAGGAAACCGGCAGATCAAAGGATACGTGACAGGTTTTTCGGAAAAATGCGAATACGACCTTTCCAAAGTGAAATCCATCCTGTCTATTTCTGAAAAGGGAATGGAGATTGAGACCAGGCTGATTGCTCTTGCGGCATGGATGAAAGAGCATTATGGCGGGACAATGATCCAGTCGCTCAAGACCGTTCTGCCGATCAGGCAGAAAGAGAATGCAAAGGTAAAGAAGCATTTACGGCTTCTCCTTTCGGAAAAAGAAGGAGAAGAAAAGCTTGCATTTTATAGAAAAAAGAACCAGAAGGCACGGGCAAGACTGCTGGAAGCATTGCTTGCAGACCGGCTTTTAGATTATGAACTGGTGACCGGAAAGCTGAATATTCCCCTGCCGGTGATCCGTGCGTTAGAAGAGCAGGGAGTACTGAAGCTCGAATCCGAGCAGATCTACCGTAATCCGGTGCAGCAGGGAACGCAGCAGGAGCGAACCATCACCTTTACTTCAGAACAGGAGCAGGTAATCCGGGGATTCCGTGAGGATTATCTGGCGGGAAAGCGAAAGACATATCTCATCCATGGAGTGACAGGGAGCGGCAAGACGGAAGTTTATATGGAAATGATCCATACGGTTGTGGAACATGGCAGACAGGCGATCGTTCTGATCCCGGAGATCGCACTGACGTATCAGACTGTCATGCGGTTTTACAGGAAGTTCGGAGACCGGGTTTCAATTATGAATTCCAGGCTTTCTGCGGGGGAACGTTATGATCAGATGATGCGTGCAAAGCGGGGAGAGATCGATGTGATGATCGGTCCCCGCTCTGCCCTGTTTACACCATTTCCGAATCTTGGACTGGTGGTGATCGACGAGGAACATGAGCCGACTTACAAAAGTGAGCAGATTCCCAGGTATCATGCACGGGAAACTGCGATCCAGAGAGCAAAAGAAGAGGATGCAAGCGTTGTCCTTGGAAGTGCGACGCCCTCGATGGAGGCGATGTACCGGGCGAGGAAGGGTGAGTATGTTCTGTATGAAATGCGGCATCGTTCCAGAATGCAGCAGATGGCAAAGGTGTATACTGTAGATATGCGGGAAGAACTGAAGAACGGGAATCATACGATCCTGAGCGGGAAGCTGCAAAGTCTGATGGAAGAGCGGCTGGAGCGGGGAGAGCAGATCATACTGTTTTTGAACCGGCGTGGATATTCGGGATTTGTGTCCTGCAGGGAGTGTGGACATGTGATCCAGTGTCCACACTGCAATGTATCCCTTTCCGTTCATAAAGGAGGGAAAATGGTCTGCCATTACTGTGGATATGAGCAGCCGAAGATTCGGGTCTGCCCGGAGTGCGGGTCCGGTTTTATCGGAGAATTTAAAGCCGGAACGCAGCAGATCGAGGAGATGGTGAGACGACGTTTCCCACAGGCAAAAGTCCTGCGGATGGATATGGATACGACGAAAAAGAAAGATGCACATACAAAAATTCTTTCAGCATTTGCCAATGAAGAGGCGGATGTGCTGGTAGGAACGCAGATGATCGTAAAGGGACATGATTTCCCGAATGTGACGCTGGTGGGGGTGCTGGCAGCAGATATGTCATTGTATACCGATGATTACCGTTCAGGGGAACGAACCTTTCAGTTGCTGACGCAGGCAGCAGGACGTGCCGGAAGAGGGATGCGGGAGGGAGAAGTGGTCATTCAGACTTATTCCCCGGAGCATTATGCAATCAAAGCTGCTGCGGCACAGGATTATAAAGCTTTTTATGAGCAGGAGATCCGGTACAGGGAGCTGCTGGGGTATCCTCCGGCAGAAGAACTGATGGCTGTGCTGGCAGCAGGAGAAGATGAACGGCTTCTGGAGACTGGGTGTAAATATTTGAAAGAATATGTCTTAAGGATCAAAGGAAAAGCACCACTGGAAGTGATCGGTCCGGCAAGTCCGGGAGTAGATAAGATTAAAGATATTTACCGCCGGGTAATCTATATTAAAGCACCGGAATACAGAACGCTGATCCGGGTAAAAGATCTGATGGAGCAGTATATTGAGATCAATTCAGGCTTTGCAAAGCTGAGGATCCAGTTTGATTTTAATCCGATGAACCTGTGAGAATAAAAGAGAAATTAAGGTAAGATTAAGAAGGAGAAGGTTATGGCAATCAGAGAAGTAAGAAAAATCGGGGATGAAATTCTCGGAAAGCAGTGTAAAGAAGTAAAAAAAATGACCATCAGGACAAAGATTCTGATTGGTGATATGCTGGATACGATGTATGAAAAGATGGGAGTCGGGCTGGCAGCACCACAGGTAGGAATCCTCAAGCAGATCGTGGTGATCGATGTAGGCGAGGGACCCATCGTACTGATCAACCCGGAGATCATCGAGACTTCCGGTGAGCAGACCGGAGAAGAAGGATGCCTGAGCGTTCCGGGAAAATGGGGCATTGTGACACGTCCGAATTATGTGAAAGTACGGGCATTGAATGAAGAGATGGAAGAATTTGAAATCGAGGGAGAAGGACTTCTTGCAAGAGCATTCTGCCATGAGATCGATCATCTTTCGGGGCATCTTTATGTGGATAAGGTGGAAGACGGACTGCATGACGTAGAACCGGTGGAGGAACCGGAAGACTGAAAATCTCTGAAATACAGACATTGCAGAGAAGAATAAAAAAAGGGAGGATCAATGATGAAGATTATCTTTATGGGAACGCCGGATTTTTCAGTGGGAACGTTGGAGGCACTGATCGAAGCAGGACATGAAGTGTGTCTGGTGGTAACGCAGCCGGACAAGCCGAAGGGAAGAGGCAAAGAAATGCAGCCCACTCCGGTGAAAGCAGCGGCAATGCAGCATGGAATCCCGGTGTATCAGCCGAAGAAGATCAGGGATCCTGAGTGTGTGGAAGAATTAAGAAAATATCAGGCAGATGTTATGGTTGTGATTGCATTTGGACAGATCCTTCCAAAGTCAATTCTGGAAATGACACCATATGGGTGCATCAATGTGCATGCCTCACTTCTTCCAAAGTACCGTGGTGCAGCACCGATCCAGTGGGCGATCATCAACGGAGAAAGTGTGACCGGAGTAACGACCATGCAGATGGATGAAGGACTGGATACAGGAGATATGATCCAGAAGACGGAAGTTGAGATCACACCGGACGAGACCGGTGAGTCACTGCATGATAAACTGGCAGCTGCAGGTGCGGCATTATGCGTGGAGACGCTGAAAGCAGTGGAAACACATACAGCAACCTTTGAAAAGCAGGGAGAAAGTCCCACCGCTTATGCACGGATGTTGGATAAAAAGCTTGGAAATATCGACTGGAGCAGATCTGCCGTTGAGATCGAACGGCTGGTTCGTGGTTTAAATTCCTGGCCAAGTGCCTATACTCACTGGGACGGAAAGGTGATGAAGATCTGGAAAGCGAAAGCAGAGCCGGGAGCGGGTGTGCAGGCAGGCGGAACAGAGACAGAAAAGTTTCAGGGAGAATCACAGACAGTGGCAGGAACTGTCGTTGCAGTGGAAAAAGACAGCTTTACAGTACAGACAGGTGAAGGACGACTGAAGGTGCTGCAGCTTCAGATTCCGGGGAAAAAGCGGATGGATGCGGATGCATTTTTAAGAGGATATAGCCTGAAGCCGGGAACTGTATTTACAACAGAAGCATAGAGCAGGAAAATGGACAGAATTTAAATTCAGGAGGCAGAGAAGATGTTCTACTATTATTATGACTGGACTTATATATTAGTACTGATCGGTGTGGTATTAAGCCTTTTGGCATCGGCAAAAGTAAAAAGCACGTTTGCAAGATATTCTAATGTACGCAGTTATTCAGGCATGACGGGAAGGGATGCGGCAGAAAAGATTTTGCATCGGAACGGCATTTATGATGTACAGATCATCCATATTTCAGGAAATCTGACAGATCATTATAATCCAACGAACAAGACACTGGCATTATCAGATCCGGTTTATCATTCGACTTCCGTTGCAGCAATCGGTGTCGCAGCACATGAATGTGGTCATGCAGTGCAGCATCAGGTAGGGTATGCACCGCTTTCTGTCCGTTCTGCTTTAGTGCCGGCGGCAAATTTTGGTTCTATGATCTCGTGGCCATTGATCATTATTGGACTGATGTTCAACGGGCAGATGTCCGCAATGCTGATCAATCTGGGAATCCTGTTGTTCTCACTGGCAGTCCTTTTTCAGATTGTGACTTTACCGGTAGAGTTCAATGCGTCACACCGGGCAGTAAATGTTCTGGAGACGGCAGGAATGTTGCATCCTGAAGAGATCAGCGGTGTGAAGAAAGTACTGGGAGCAGCGGCACTGACGTATGTGGCAAGTGCAGCGGCACAGATTTTACAGTTATTACGTCTTCTGATCCTTACAAGAGGACGCAGAGACGATTAAAGTGCAGAACAGAAATGCTGGAGGAAAAAGATGGGCAGACAGGTCAATGAGCGGGAAATCGTTCTCGCAGTATTGATGGAAATAACAGAAAATGGAGCATACAGCCATAAAATTCTCGGAGAGGTACTGTCGAAATATCAATACCTTGAGAAGAAAGAGCGTGCGTTTATTACCAGGGTGACCGAGGGAACGCTGGAGCATCTGATTGAGATCGATTATATTCTGGATCAGTTCTCGAAAGTAAAAGTGAAGAAGATGAAACCGGTGATCCGCAATATCTTAAGAAGCGGAGTTTACCAGTTAAAATATATGGACAGCGTACCGGATCATGCGGTGTGCAGCGAGGCAGTCAAACTGGCAGTAAGAAAAGGCTTTTCAGGATTAAAGGGGTATGTGAACGGAGTGCTGCGGAGTGTGGCAAGAGGACTGGATACATTGGACTATCCGCAGGAAGGAATTGAGGCACTTTCAATCCAATATTCTATTCCGACATGGATTCTCAGGCTGTGGGAAAAAAGTTATGGGGAGGAAGTCACCCGTACCATGGCAGCCGATTTCCTGAAAGAAAGGCCGGTCACGATCCGGTGCTGTCAGAATAAAGTAACTCCGGAGCAACTGAAAAAGGAACTGGAACAGGAAGGGGTAACTGTGCAGGAGCATCCTTATCTGCCGTACGCCTTTTTCATCAGCGGATATGATTATCTTGAAAGCCTGGACTGCTTCTGGAAAGGTTGGTTTACTGTGCAGGATGTAAGTTCTATGCTGGTGGCAGAGCTGGCAGCCCCGGAAGCAGGGAATAAAATTGTGGATATCTGTGCTGCTCCGGGTGGAAAATCCTTACATATTGCGGAGAAACTGTGGATAACTGACCGAAATGAAGCGAAAAAAGGCGAAGTAGAAGCCAGGGATCTGACGGAATATAAAGTAGGACTCATTGAAGAAAATATTGCCAGGATGGAACTTGAAAATATTCATGCGGTCTGCAGGGATGCAACCGTACCGGATGAAGCATGGAAAGAAAAAGCAGATATTGTCCTTGCAGATCTGCCCTGTTCCGGGCTGGGAGTCTTTGGAAAGAAACCGGATCTGAAATACCGGGTGAAAGAGGAAGACCTGAAAGAACTGGCTGGACTGCAGAGAAAGATTCTTGAAAATGCACAGGCAATGGTAAAAAAAGGAGGTACATTATTATATAGTACCTGTACCATCGACCCCATGGAAAATGAGGAGAATGTACACTGGTTTTTGAAAAAGTACCCGCAGTTTTCTCTGAACAGTATCAGAGAGAAGCTTTGCCCGCAACTGGCAGAGTCGGTAGAAGAGGAAGGATGCATCCAGTTACTTCCGGGTATACATTGCAGTGATGGATTTTTTATAGCAAGGTTAAAAAAGAACGGGGAGAACTGATATGAAGAAGGATATCCGGGCTTATGGATACGACAGATTAAAAGAAGAGATGGAGGCACTGGGGGAAAAACCATTCCGTGCAAAGCAGGTTTATGAATGGCTTCATGTAAAGCTGGCAGATGATTTTGATGAGATGACGAATCTGTCAAAAGCGTTACGGGAAAAGCTGAAAGAGGAGTATGTGATCCTTCCGGTGAAAATGCTGGAGCGTCAGATCTCGCAGATTGACGGGACGAATAAATTCTTATTCCAGTTATATGACGGAAATGTAGTCGAAAGTGTCCTGATGCGTTATAAGCATGGTAATTCCGTCTGCATTTCTTCACAGGCAGGCTGCCGGATGGGATGTGCATTCTGTGCTTCTACGATCGGAGGTCTGCAGAGAAACCTGTCTTCTTCGGAGATGCTGGGGCAGATCTATCAGATTCAGAAGATCACGCAGGAAAGAGTATCCAATGTGGTAGTCATGGGAACGGGAGAGCCACTGGATAATTACGAAAATTTCCTGAATTTTGTACATCTGCTTACGGATGAACACGGTTTGAATATCAGTCAGAGAAATGTGACAGTATCTACCTGCGGGATCGTTCCGAAAATCCTGGAACTGGCAAAAGAACATTTACAGATCACGCTTGCATTATCCCTGCATGGTTCTACGCAGGAAAAGAGAAAAAGGCTGATGCCGGTAGCAAATAAATATCATCTCCCGGAAGTGCTGGATGCCTGCGATACCTATTTCCGTGAGACAGGACGCAGAGTGACCTTTGAATACAGTCTGGTACATGGAGTCAATGATACAGAGGAAGATGCAAGGGAACTGACGGCACTTTTAAAGCCGAGAAACTGTCATTTGAATCTGATCCCGGTGAATCCGGTAAGAGAGCGTGATTTTGTACGCCCAAGCCGCAAAAATGCCCTGAATTTCAAAAATAAACTTGAAAAAAGCGGAATAAATGTTACTATAAG
>ENA-OPSC01000971-OPSC01000971.1-human-gut-metagenome-genome-assembly--contig:-NODE-971-length-14010-cov-3.328914_pt1 | contig 14010 bp, 11 predicted proteins | sample MGYA00241800_ERZ501891 | MGnify/ENA primary metagenome ERZ501891 (study PRJEB25962, sample SAMEA2042407) | human gut metagenome | biome: human gut; feature: human-associated habitat; material: faeces...
GGGAACTGGCAGAGGCAGCTAATACCCTTCCGATCAACAGAGTTGAGATGAACGATACCAAGATTGGAGTTATTACCAGTGGAATCCCATATCAGTATGTAAAAGAAGCATTGCCGGAGGCTTCTGTACTGAAGCTGGGAATGGTGAATCCGCTTCCAAGAAAGCTGATCGAAGATTTTGCAGAAAAAGTCGATACACTCTATATTGTAGAGGAACTGGATCCGGTGATCGAGACGCAGGTAAAATCCTGGGGAATCCAGGCGATTGGCAAGGAAATCTTCACAGTACAGGGAGAATACAGTGCCAATATGCTCCGTAAAGCGATTCTGAAGCAGGAACTGGAACTGAAAGAGCCTGCAAAAGCACCGGGAAGACCGCCAATCCTCTGTCCGGGATGTCCGCACAGAAGTGTATTCTTTGTCCTGAACCGTCTGAAAATGCATGCAGCAGGTGATATCGGATGTTATACATTAGGTGCAGTTGCACCGCTGAGTGTCATCGATACAACGATGTGTATGGGATCAAGTATTTCCACACTTCATGGAATGGAGAAGGCAAAAGGAAAAGAGTATATCAAGAACTGGGTTGCCGTGATTGGTGATTCTACTTTCATGCATACAGGTGTTAATTCACTGATGAATATGGTTTACAACAAAGCGACCGGAACAGTGATCATCATGGATAATTCCACGACAGGAATGACCGGACATCAGGATCACTCCGCAACCGGAAAGACATTGCAGGGAGATCCGACTTATGCCATTGATATTCCGGAATTATGTCATGCAGTCGGAGTGAAGCATGTCAATGTAGTGAATGCGTTTGATATCGAACTGCTTCAGAAGACGATCAAAGAAGAAGTGGCAAGAGATGAAGTTTCCGTCATCATCACAAAGACTCCTTGTGTTCTGCTTGACAAGAGAAAGAAGCCATTGTATCTGGCACATGAAGATCAGTGTAAGAAATGCGGTCTCTGTATGAAGCCGGGGTGTCCGGCCATGACAAAGAATGCAGACGGAAGTGTTCATATTGATGATACGATGTGTACCGGATGCGGGCTGTGCGAGAAACTGTGTAAATTCAATGTGATAGAACTTGTGAAGGAGGGCGAATAAGATGGCAGTAAAAAATATTATGATCGTCGGTGTCGGTGGACAGGGAACCCTTCTCACGAGCAGAATCCTCGGAGGTCTGACGATCGCAGGTGGCTATGACATCAAACTTTCGGAAGTACACGGTATGGCACAGAGAGGCGGAAGTGTTGTAACATTTGTCCGTTATGGCGACAAGGTCGCAGAGCCGATCGTAGAAGAGGGACAGGCAGATGTTCTGATCGCATTTGAGAGACTGGAGGCACTCCGTTATGCACATTTCCTGAAAAAGGATGGTGTGCTGATTGTGAATGACTGGAGGATTGATCCGATGCCGGTGGTGATCGGAAATGCAGAATATCCGGATCATATCATTGAGGATCTGGAAAAGGAATACAAAGTTTATAAAGTAGATGCCACAGAAGAATCCAGAAAGCTGGGTAATCCTCGTGTCTTTAATCTGATCGTCCTTGGAATTGCCGCACAGCATATGGATTTCACAAAAGAACAGTGGTATGAAGTAATTGAAAAGACTGTACCTCCGAAGACGATTGAGATCAATAAAAAAGCATTTGAGGTTGGATTTAATCTTTAAATATATATGCAGGGAAAGGAGAAAAAAAGATGATCAGACAGCTTTCAGTATTTGTGGAAAACGAGCCGGGGAGTATGATGAGAGTGACTTCTGTACTGACAGAAAGCCATATTAATATCCGTGCGATCTCCACATTTGATACACCGGAATTTGGGATCATGCGTCTGGTAGTAGATGAGCCGGAGTGTGCAAAAGAAAGTCTGACAGCAAAAGGGTTTGTTACAAGGATCACGGAAGTAGTCGGGGCTGAGCTTAAGGATGAAAAAGGCAACCTGAACCGGATGCTTACGATCCTTGCAGATGGAGAGATCAATGTAAATTATATTTATTCGTTTGTGATCCGCGAGGGAAAAGCACCGGTGATCGTATTCCATACGGATGATTTTGACAAGGCACAGAAAGTCCTGGAGAAGGCAGATGTGAAACTGGTAGAGGAAGAAGATTTATAGAAAAAGGAGAAGCGAAGATGGCGGCAGTATCATTAGAAAATTGGGAAGAACGGATCCGGGATCCCAAAGTGGAATGTATGAGCAGTGACGAGATGGCAGCACTGCAGAGCAAGCGTCTTGTAGATGTGGTAAAAAGAGTATATGACCATGTGGATTTTTACCATAAAAAAATGAAAGAGACCGGAGTAGAACCGGGCGATATCCGTTCTATTGAAGATATCAACAAGCTTCCTTTTACTACGAAGGAAGACCTGAGAGCCAATTATCCATTCGGACTTCTTGCAATTCCGCAGTCGGATGTGGTACGTGTGCAGGGAACTTCCGGTACTACCGGAAAACTGACGATCGCACCGTATTCACAGAAAGATGTGGAAGTATGGGGAGAATGTGTGGCAAGATGTCTGACGATGGCAGGACTTACAAAAGATGATATTCTGCACGTATGCTATGGATATGGACTTTTTACCGGTGGTCTTGGACTGGATTTTGGGGCAAGAGCGTTAGGTGCAATGACGATCCCGATGTCAGCAGGAAATACCAAGCGTCAGATGATGGTCATGGAAGACCTTGGAGCAACTGCATTTGCATGTACTCCATCTTATGCACTTTATCTTGCTGAGTCCATTCAGGAAGCTGGACTGACAGACCGGCTGAAGATCAGGGCAGGAATCCACGGAGCAGAACCATGGACAGAAGAGATGCGTAAAAAAATTGAAAATATTCTTCATATCAACTGCTTTGATATTTATGGATTATGTGAGATTACCGGACCGGGTGTGGCAATGGATTGTATCCATCATGCAGGACTTCATGTCAATGCGGATCATTTCTATCCTGAAGTATTGAACCCTGCAACGAATGAAGCGTGTGCAGACGGGGAAACCGGAGAGCTTGTCTTTACAACGTTATCCAAAGAAGCAATGCCGCTTCTGCGTTACCGCACGAAAGATCTGACCAGCATTGACCACAGTCGTTGTGCCTGCGGAAGAACAACTCCGAGAATTTCCAAGTTCACTGGAAGAACAGACGATATGAAGGTGATCCGTGGAGTCAATGTATTCCCGACCCAGGTTGAGACAGCACTGCTTAGTATGGGTGGTGCGGTAGCTCCACATTATATGATGATCGTAGACAGAGAGGATAATCTGGATGTACTTACCGTTATGGTGGAAGTAGATGAGAGCATGTTCTCAGATGAGATCCGTAAACTGGATGCACTGAGAGATAAGATCGCAGCAATTCTGAAGACAGCACTTGGAGTGTCTGTCAGAGTGAAACTGGTTGAGCCGAAATCGATCCAGAGAAGCGAAGGAAAAGCAGTTCGTGTGATCGACAACAGGAATCTGTAGAAAGGGGAAAGGAAGAATGGGAATTACAATTCAGCAGTTATCAGTTTTTCTTGAGAACAGAGAAGGACGTCTTGATGAAGTGCTTTCTGTACTGGCGGGAAATGATATCAATATCGTAGCGTTAAGTCTTGCAGACACCTCCGAATACGGAATGCTGCGTATGATCGTATCAGATCCGAATAAAGGAAAAGCCGTATTGAAAGAAAATGGAATTACTTCCATGCTGACCGATGTTGTTGCACTGAGAGTTCCTCATGAGACCGGTTCACTGAGCCGGGCAATGCATCAGATCGTGGAAGGTGATGTGAATATTGAATATATGTATGCTTTTGCTAACGGGGCAGATGCTTCTGCTGTTCTTAAGACCGATGATCCGGCAAGGGTTGTTGATATTTTAAGAGGAAGTGGCTTTGATGTCTGGGAAGCAGACCAGGCGTATGTGTCGAATGTAAGCGGAGCATGATCTGGTTACCGGAGCAGAAGAAATACCATAAAATGTAATTGAAAAACGAAATACAAATCCCCCTGCAGGTCATTGATGATCTGCAGGGGGATTTCGTTAATCTCATTTCCTGTATTACTTTTAATATTAAATTTGATGTCGGGGTCAAAAGCCCCCGACTATGATACCTACGGATTGTTACGCACTACGTGCTCCCACAATCCTACCCAACATTCGCATATCGTGGTGCTTACGCCCCACTTTTATGCTCATATTGGGGCGGGTCACAAGGTCATTCTACCACTAGTGTGCGAGCACACGTGGTGTCAGACCTTTTGCCCCTGGTATCAAAATAATCGTATATCAGGACACATATATGGAAAAGGGGAATGAATATGAGCAAAAAGGAAATACCGGATTTTACGCAGAATCGGGAGTTATCGTGGCTTCGGTTTAATCAGAGAGTGCTGGAAGAAGCGAGAGATGAAAGTGTACCTCTGATGGAGCGGATGAAGTTTGTTGCAATCTTTACCAGCAATCTGGATGAGTTTTTTATGATCCGTGTAGGAAGTCTGTACGATCTGGCAGCAACAGATGATAAAAAGATCGATCAGCGTTCAGGTATGACAGCAAAGCAACAGCTTGATGCGATTTATCGTGCGGTTTCTCCGCTTTATAAGGAACGGGATAAGACTTATGCGGAGATTAAAAAGCAGCTTCATCCCTATGGTGTGTGTGGGCTGGATTTCAAAGAACTGGAGCAGCAGGAAAAGAAATTTGTAAAAAAGTATTTTAAAGAAGAGGTTCTGCCGGTGCTTTCACCTCAGATCGTAGACGCAAATCACCCGTTTCCGCATCTTCTGAGTAAAGAGATTTATGTGGTGGCAAATTTAAAGCAGGGAGATAAAGCAATGCTGGGAATTATTCCTGTTCCTCAGTATATTTCCAATATTCTGTATCTTCCAGGATATGATATCCGTTATATCAGAATGGAAAAGATCATTCTGGAATTTGCAGAACTGGTATTTAACCAGTATCAGGTTTCAGATAAGAATTATATCTGTGTGACGCGGAATGCAGATGTATCACCGGATGATGAGGCTTATGCAGACCATGGGGATTTCAGGCATATTATGAAAGAGACGCTTCATAAGCGGAAAAAAATGGCGGTTGTGCGTCTGGAGGCAGCTAATCCACTGAGCAAAGAGCTGGAAAAGTATTTCTGTGAAAAATTTAAGATCGGGCCGGAATGTATTTTCAGGACAAAGATGCCGATGAAGCTGGATTTTATCTTCGCGATTGCAGATAAACTGCCTGAGTCAATGAAGCGGACACTTGTGGATGAGCCATTTTCCCCACAGCCGGCGGCAATGCTCCATGAAGGCAGTGTGATGGAACAGGTAAAAAAGAAAGATGTACTTTTAAGCTATCCTTATGAGAGCATGGAGCCGTTCCTGCAGATGATCCGGGAGGCAGCGTCAGATCCGGATGTGCTGACGATCAAGATCACGATCTACCGTCTGGCAGAGAAGGCACGGCTGGTAGAATATCTTTGTGCCGCAGCGGAGAACGGAAAAGAGGTAACGGTACTGATCGAGTTGCGTGCGAGATTTGATGAACAGAATAATATCGAGTGGTCAGAACGTTTAGAAGAGGCAGGATGCCGGGTGTTATATGGATTTGAAGGCTATAAGGTACATTCCAAGATCTGCCTGATCACTTATAGAAGTAAGAGTGAGCCGAACAATAAAAATGAAATCCGTTACATTACCCAGATCGGAACAGGGAACTACAACGAAAAGACTGCAAAGATGTATACGGATTATTCCCTGATGACGGCGAATCAGGAGATTGGTACGGATGCGGCAGAATTTTTCAAAAATATGTCCATTGGAAATCTTCATGGTGCATACAGACACCTGATCGTTTCACCGGTCAGTTTAAAAGCAAGAGTTCTTGCCACGATGGATGAAGAGATTGAAAAGGGATCTGCAGGCAGGATCATCATGAAAATGAATTCCGTAACGGATGTAGATTTTATCAGAAAAGTGGAAGAGGCATCCTGTGCGGGTGTTAAAGTAGATCTGATCGTGCGGGGAATCTGCTGTATCTTACCGCAGGTACCGGGACATACGGAGAATGTCAGGGTGACAAGTATTGTCGGACGGTATTTAGAGCATCCGAGAGTATTTGTGTTTGGAAAAGGTGAAAAGACGAAGATCTACATTGGTTCGGCTGATATGATGACCAGAAATACAGAAAAGAGAGTTGAGGTAGCATGCCCGGTTTATGATGAGGCAGTCAAAAAACGTCTGCTCCATCAGTTAAAAGTGATGCTTGCAGATAATGTGAAAGCAAGAGAAATGGCAGAAGATGGCACTTACCATAAGAAAGCAGAAAGCGGAAGAAAGATCAATGCACAGGAGACATTTATGCAGGAGGCACTTCATGCAAGAAAGGAAGAAACCAGGGAGATGCGTGAACAGAAAAATACAGGCGTAATAAAAAGAGTGTTAGGATTTTTCAGACGAAGAAAATAGGAGAAGAGAGAATAAAATGGAAAAACTTCAGATTCAGAAATTCGGGATAACGAAAGACGGCAGTAAACCTTATCTTTATAAAATGAAAAATGACGCAGGGATGGAAGTGCAGGTCTCTGACTTTGGAGCGACCCTTGTGAATGTGACCGTTTTGGATCAAGATAAAAATCCGGTAGAAGTGGTACTTGGGTATGAGGATGCAGCCGGTTATGAAAATGGAACGGCAGCGATCGGTGCAATTGTCGGAAGAAATGCAAACCGGATCGGTGGTGCGTGTGTGACGATTAACGGGATTGATTATAAGCTGGCAGAGAATGACGGGAAAAATAATCTGCACAGCGGACCGGATGTCTATCAGAAACGGATGTGGAGGGTCGTCGAAAACGGGGATGACCATGTAACCTTTCTTCTGCACAGCCCGGATGGAGATCAGGGATATCCGGGAGCGTTGGACATGAAAGTTACCTATACGCTGGACGAGGAAAATGGGCTGACGATTCATTATGAAGCTGTACCTGATCAGGATACGGTAATTAATATGACAAACCACAGTTATTTCAATCTGAACGGTCATAAAAGCGGCTCTGTATTACATCATAGAATGCAGCTTTTATCTGATGCTTTTACCCCGGCTGATGCTCAGTCCATACCGACAGGAGAAGTCTGTTCTGTAGATGGAACACCGATGGATTTCAGAAGTACAAAAGAACTGGGAGCGGAGATTGATGCAGCGTATGAACCACTGATACTTGGAAATGGTTACGACCATAACTGGGTATTGAAAAACGAGGGCAGATTTGATAAAGTAGCAGAAGTGACTGGAGATGAAAGCGGTATCGTCATGGAAGTATGGACAGACCGTCCGGGAGTTCAGGTTTATACAGCCAATTTCCTGGAAAATGAAGCAGGAAGGAATGGGGCAGTCTATCAGAAGCGGGATGCAGTGTGCCTGGAGACACAGAATTATCCGGATGCGGTCCATCAGAAAAATTTTCCTGAAGCAATCTGCAAAAAAGGGGAAACTTACGATACAAAGACCGCTTATCGTTTCCATATTGAATAGAAAGAGAAAAGACTGGCATATTTATGGGAAAATCAATCTACATAGCGGAAAAACCAAGTGTTGCAAGAGAGTTTGCAAAAGCTTTGAAATTAAATGCAAAGAACCGGGACGGATACATGGAGTCGGAGAATGCGATTGTTACGTGGTGTGTAGGACATCTTGTGACAATGAGTTATCCTGAGGAGTATGATCCGGCACTGAAAAAATGGAGTCTGGATACACTGCCGTTTATTCCGGATGATTTTAAATATGAGGTGATCCCGCAGGTTGCAAAGCAGTTTCAGATTGTCAGCGGGCTTTTGACGAGAGAGGATGTAGACCGGATTTATGTCTGTACCGACTCAGGACGTGAGGGAGAATACATTTACCGGCTGGTTGAACAGGAGGTTCATGTAAAGGGAAAGGAACGGCGAAGAGTCTGGATCGATTCGCAGACGGAAGAAGAAATCCTGCGTGGGATCCGTGAAGCAAAAGATCTTTCCGAATATGACAACCTGGCAGCTTCAGCTTATCTGAGAGCGAAAGAAGATTATCTGATGGGAATCAACTTTTCGAGGCTGCTGACATTAAAATATGGAAATAGCATTTCCAACTATCTCCATACGAAGTATTCGGTGATCTCAGTCGGTCGGGTTATGACATGTGTGCTGGGAATGGTGGTCAGGAGAGAAAGAGAAATCCGGGATTTTGTAAAGACTCCATTTTACAGAGTCGTCAGTACGATTGATGCACAGGGGCATCAGTTTGAGGGAGAATGGAAAGCAGTCAAAGGCTCACGATACTTTGAGTCATATGATCTCTATAAGGAAAATGGATTTAAGGAAAGAGAAAAAGCAGAAGAACTGATCCGGTTTTTGCTGGAAGGTGTGGATCAGAAAGAGGGTCCGGTCTGTCGGATCGAATCGATTGAGAAGAAAAAGGAAAAGAAAAATCCACCGCTTTTATATAATCTGGCAGAATTGCAGAATGACTGTTCCAAAAGATTTAAGATCAGTCCGGATGAGACGTTGCGGATTGTGCAGGAACTGTATGAAAAGAAGCTTGTAACCTATCCGAGAACAGATGCAAGGGTGCTTTCCACAGCAGTGGCAAAAGAGATATCCCGCAATCTGAACGGTCTGTCAAAATATCCGATGGCGGCACCTTATCTGAAAGATATCCAGGCATTTGGAAATTATAAGGAGCTTGCAAAGACCAGATATGTAAATGATAAGCAGATCACGGATCATTATGCTATCATTCCGACGGGGCAGGGACTGAATGCTTTAAGTTCTGTTGCACCGACAGCACACCGGGTCTATGATCTGATCGTACGGCGTTTTTTAAGTATTTTTTATCCGCCTGCCGTATATCAGAAAGTTGCAATCGTATCCTCCATCAAAGAAGAACGCTTTTTCTCCAACTTTAAAGTACTGGCAGAAGAGGGGTATCTGAAAGTGGCAGGAGTTCCGAAAGGCAGGAATACTTCCGCAAAAGGAAAACCGGAAGGCAGCATGAAAGAAGAGGAAGAAAAAGAAAGCGGAGCAGATGGAGCAGAGGAAGAACAGGGACTGGATACTGCATTGTTTGAGGTGATCAAATCACTGAAGAAGGGGGCAGTGCTTCCGGTCAGGGCATTGAATATCAAAGAGGGAGAAACGTCTCCACCGAAAAGATATAATTCCGGTTCGATCATTCTTGCGATGGAGAATGCAGGACAGTTGATTGAAGACGAGGAATTGCGGGCTCAGATCAAGGGCAGTGGAATCGGAACGAGTGCGACTCGTGCAGAAATCCTGAAAAAGCTGATCAATATTAAATATCTTTCTCTGAATAAGAAGACGCAGGTGATCACGCCGACGCTTCAGGGAGAGATGGTTTATGATGTGGTTGATCATTCAATCAAATCACTTTTGAATCCGGAGCTGACAGCAAGCTGGGAAAAAGGACTGAACTACGTGGCAGAAGGAACGATCACTTCCGAGGAATATATGCAGAAGCTGGATCATTTTGTAACGGTCAGGACTGTGGGCGTGAAAGGATTGAATAATCAGTATCAGCTACGTGCGTGTTATGACCATGCAGCTGCATTTTATAAAAGAGGTAGAAAATGAAAAAAATACTTGTAACCATTCCGGTACGGGAAAAAGACCGGAAGTTTCTGGAAGAAAAGGGGAAGGAATTTCAGTTCTGCTACAGGACAAAAGAGGAAATAACCGTCTCAGATGTGGTGGATGCGGAGATCATTCTGGGAAATATCCCTGTAGAGCTGGTCCCTAAGGCTAAAAAGTTAAAGTTTCTCCAGCTTGACAGTGCCGGATCGACAGAATATACGGCATCAGGAGTCCTCATGCCGGATACAAAGCTGGCAAATGCCACAGGAGCTTACGGGCTGGCAATTTCAGAATATATGCTGGCTGGAGTATTGATGCTGCGGAAAAAGCTGCATCTGTATCAGAAAAATATGGAGCAGCATCTGTGGAAGGACGAGGGAGAAGTGCTGTCAATCCGTGATTCGGTGACGCTTGTTGTGGGACTTGGTGATATTGGAAGTCAGTTTGCGGAAAAAATGCATGCACTGGGCAGTGAAGTGATCGGTGTGAGAAAGCATAAAGCAGCCAGACCGGATTATATAAAAGAAGTCTGTCAGCAGGAAGATTTAGACCGTCTGCTTCCGAAAGCGGATATCGTTGCGTGCTGTATGCCGGGAACAGGGGAGACAGCAGGGATGTTTGACCTGGAGCGGATGAAGAAAATGAAACCGGGAGCAATCCTCATCAATGTAGGGCGTGGAAGCCTGATCCCGGGAGAAGCATTGAAAAAAATGCTTGTTGAAGGTCATTTAGGAGGTGCAATTCTGGATGTGACGGAGGAGGAACCGCTTCCGGCAGATTCTCCTTTGTGGGATCTTCCCAATCTTCTGATCACACCACATGTATCGGGCAATTACCATATGAGGCAGATCCTTGATACAGTTGTAAAGATCGCGGGAGAGAATCTGGAGGCATTCCTTGATGGAAAAGAACTTGTCAATGAGGTAGATCTTTGTACCGGGTACAGAAAATTCAAAGCGTAGAAAGGAAAAAAAGATGACAGAAGCATTAACAGTAAAAAAACTTTATACATTGGATCAGACAATAGCAAAGGATATTTTTGAAGGAGTGACTTATCCATGGGAAGTACTTCCGAAGATCAGCAGCTTTATTCTGGAGCTGGGAAAGACGCTGAGTGAAGATGAGTATGAGAAGCGTGGAGAAAATGTGTGGATCGCAAAGAGTGCAAAAGTAGCACCAACTGCATTTATTAATGGACCGGCGATCATTGGGAAGGATGCAGAAGTCCGTCATTGTGCATTTATCCGTGGAAATGCGATCGTAGGAGAGGGTGCTGTTGTAGGCAATTCGACCGAGTTGAAAAATGTGATCTTGTTTAACAAAGTACAGGTACCACATTATAATTATGTAGGAGATTCTGTATTGGGATATAAATCTCATATGGGAGCAGGCTCGATCACATCCAATGTGAAATCAGACAAGAAACTGGTTGTTGTAAAAGCAGACGGAGAGAAGATCGAGACAGGCATGAAAAAGTTTGGTGCGATGCTGGGGGATGAAGTGGAAGTCGGATGCGGAAGTGTCCTGAATCCAGGAACTGTTGTTGGAAGTCACAGTAATATTTATCCACTTTCTTCTGTACGTGGATTTGTACCTGCCTACAGTATTTATAAAAAGCAGGGAGAAGTAGCCGAAAAGCAGGGGGAATAAAGCGTGAAAAAGATTAGTTTTATTGGCGTAGGCATCATGGGAAAATCCATGGTAAGAAATCTTATGAAAGCAGGATTTGAACTTCATATCTATGCCCGGACAAAAGCAAAGGTTGAAGATGTTATCAGTGAAGGTGCAATCTTTCATGAATCGATCAGAGAGTGCGTCAGTGAATGTGATGCAGTGATTACGATCGTAGGATTCCCACAGGATGTGGAAGAAGTTTATTTTGATGAGGGGAATATCCTTGACTGTGCATCGAAGGGGGCTTATCTGATTGACATGACAACAACCAGTCCTCAGATTGCAGAAAAGATTTATGCAGAGGGAACGAAGCGGGGATTTCACGTGCTGGATGCACCGGTGACCGGAGGAGATACAGGAGCGAAAGCAGGAACGTTATCCATTCTTGTGGGTGGAGATAAGGAAGATTTTGAAGTATGTATGCCGCTTTTTGAGGCGATGGGAACGAACATCAATTACCAGGGAGAAGCCGGAAAAGGTCAGCACTGTAAGCTGGCAAACCAGATCATGATCGCCGGAACACTTTCCGGTGTATGTGAGGCTCTTACTTATGCCAAAGAGCAGGGGCTGGATCTGGATGTAGTGATGCGATCTGTTTCTACAGGGGCAGCAGGAAGTAAGCAGTTAGATACATTTGGACCAAAGATCATTGCAGGAGATTATGCACCGGGATTTTTCATGAAGCATTTTATTAAAGATATGAAGCTTGCCCTGATCGAGGCAAACCGGAAAGGGTTATCACTGGATGTCTTAAGTATGGTTCTTGCGAATTATGAAGAACTGGAGGCAGAAGGATATGGAGAACTGGGGACGCAGGCATTGATCAGATTTTATGATGAAGAACATCGATATATGGAAGATGAGGAAGAACCGGAACAGGCAGAAGAATAGAAACATCATCGAATCTTCAGAAAAGAATTGACACGGGTGATTGTCCCGTGTTATTCTATACAAAATCACTTTAATACTTTAAAGCGTAACGGTTTAAAGCGAAGAACAAAACGAAGGATAAAAAGGAAGAGGAAGAGAGGAAAAAGAAAAGAGATGGGGATTAAATTATTTTTGCTGATCATATTTTTTGCAGTGATGGTTGGCGTTGGATTTTATTCCAGGAGACATGTGAAAAGTGTAGACGGGTTCGTACTTGGCGGGCGTTCGGTAGGTCCGTGGCTGACTGCATTTGCATATGGAACCTCCTATTTTTCCGCAGTTGTATTTGTAGGATATGCGGGACAGTTTGGATGGAAATACGGAATTGCAAGTACCTGGATCGGAATCGGAAATGCATTGATCGGAAGTCTGCTGGCATGGGTTGTTCTTGGAAGAAGAACGAAGGTCATGACACAGCATCTGAGAGCAAAGACGATGCCGGATTTCTTCGGACAGAGATATGGCAGTAAAGCACTGAAGATCGTAGCATCGGTGATTGTGTTTGTATTTCTGATCCCGTATACAGCATCCGTCTATAATGGGTTGTCCAGGCTTTTTGGAATGGCATTTAATATTCCTTATACGTGGTGTGTGATCGCAATGGCAGTGTTTACGGCAATTTATGTGATTCTGGGCGGATATATGGCAACAGCGATCAATGACTTTATTCAGGGGATTATTATGCTGTTCGGAATTGTTGCGGTGATTGCTTCTGTATTGAACGGTCAGGGCGGCTTTATGGAAGCTGTCTCTAAGATGGCACAGATCCCAAGTGATGTCCCTGCAACGATGGGACAGCCCGGAGCATTTACATCGTTTTTCGGACCGGATCCGCTGAATCTGCTGGGCGTGGTGATCCTGACTTCACTCGGAACATGGGGACTTCCGCAGATGATCGGGAAATTTTATGCGATCAAAGATGAAAAGTCTATTAATACGGGAACAGTGATCTCTACACTTTTTGCTATTGTGATTTCAGGAGGATGTTATTTCCTGGGTGGATTTGGAAGATTATTTGACAGTGCAGAAATTTATAATGCAGAAACCGGAGCGGTCGTTTACGACAGTATTATTCCTTCCATGCTTTCAAAACTGCCGGATATTCTGATCGGAATTGTAGTTGTTCTGGTGCTTTCCGCATCAATGTCAACACTTTCCTCACTGGTACTGACATCCAGCTCAACGATGACACTGGATCTGCTGAAAGATAACATTATGAAAGAGATGAGCGAAAAAAAGCAGATCATTACAATGCAGATCCTGATTGTATTTTTTATCGTTGTATCGGTGGTGATCGCACTGGATCCGCCGACCTTTATTGCTCAGCTTATGGGAATTTCATGGGGAGCTCTTGCAGGAGCATTTCTTGCACCGTTTCTGTATGGTCTGTACTGGAAAGGTGTGACAAGAGCAGGAGTCTGGGCAGGATTTATTGCCGGAGTCGGTATTACGGTTTCTAATATGTTCATAGGCTATATCGCATCACCGATCAATGCCGGTGCTGCTGCAATGGTAGCAGGTCTGGTGATTGTTCCGCTGGTAAGCCTTGTGACACCGAAATTGAAGAAAGAAGATGTAGATGAGATCTTTACGTGCTATGAAGAAAAAGTAGTGAGTACGAAGAAGAGGAATTTGTAAATTTGTAGTTGTTGGGGGATATGCTTGTAAATCAGAAAGCTTCTTTGCGGCGAAGCGGACGCAGAAAGCAGGATATTCCTTCGCAGTGCAGAGCCCGCTTTACCTCAGCCCGTTGACCGTTTGTAACTCGAAAGTGGAAATCTTCG
>ENA-OPSC01000985-OPSC01000985.1-human-gut-metagenome-genome-assembly--contig:-NODE-985-length-13869-cov-2.186333_pt1 | contig 13869 bp, 18 predicted proteins | sample MGYA00241800_ERZ501891 | MGnify/ENA primary metagenome ERZ501891 (study PRJEB25962, sample SAMEA2042407) | human gut metagenome | biome: human gut; feature: human-associated habitat; material: faeces...
TTTTGGTTGGAATTTGTTTTACTGCAGTAATAAGACCGCAAATCGTAACAATTTTGTCATTTGGCTGTTCAGGAATTTCTGTTATTTTATGAGTCATCAAGAATGGTAATTTATCTCTAATTGTAGATAGCGGGTGACTTGTTACATAAAATCCCAAAAATTCTTTTTCAAAATTTTGTAATGTTCTTGCATCATATTCTTCATCAGATCCTGCTAGTTGGAATTTTGCATCTTCTATTGCAGATTTCATAGCTCTTGCAGCACCTTCTCCATCTGGTGATGGTGATGTTATATGATATGCATCTGATGATGCTCCATAGCCTACTATTTCTGCATATATATGTGCTCCTCTTTTTTTAGCATGTTCTAATTCTTCTAAGACTACAACACCAGCACCTTCTCCCATTACAAAACCACTTCTTTCGGCATCAAATGGTATGCTTGCTCTATTTTTGTCCGTTGTTGTTGTTAATGCTTTTATATTTTGAAAGCCTGCTATTCCAACCTTTGTAATTGGTGCTTCTGTTCCACCAGCTACAACTGCATCTTGGTATCCGTGTTTAATCATTCTGTAACTTTCACCTATAGAATGTGTTCCACTTGCACATGCTGTTACCATTGCAACAGATTCTCCTTTTAACCCCAAGTCTATCGCTACATTTCCTGTTGCCATATTAGCTATTCCCATTGGTATAAACATAGGTGAAACTCTATCTGGCCCCTTTGTTTCACAAGCTCCTATATCTTTTTGCATTGTAACTAATCCGCCAATTCCTGAACCTATAACAATTCCTACTCTTGTCATATCTGTATTTTCTTCTGTTATTCCACTTGATTTTAATGCTTCTCTTGATGCAACAACAGCATATTGTGAGTATAAGTCCATTCTTCTTGCTGTTCGTTTGTCAAAATGTTCTTCTGCATTAAAATCTTTTACTTCTGCTGCTAATTTTACTTTTAAGTCTGATGTATCTAATCTTGTAATTTCGTCTATTCCACATTTTTGTGTTTTTATTCCATTCCAAAACTCTTCTATATTGTTTCCTATGGGTGTAATTGCTCCTATTCCTGTAATAACAACTCTTCTTTCCATTTTTAAATCATTCCTCCATCTATATTTAAAGTTTGACCTGTAATATATGTATTTTCTTCTCCTCCTAAAAAGTATACTGCATTTGCTATTTCCTCTGCTGTTCCCATTCTTTTTAAAGGAATTTGTGCACTAATATTTTCTTTTACTTTTTCGTTTAGTACAGATGTCATATCTGTAGCTATAAAGCCAGGTGCTACACAGTTTGCTAATATATTTCTTGTTGCCAATTCTTTTGCAACACTTTTTGTAAATCCTATTATACCTGCTTTAGATGCTGCATAATTTGATTGTCCTGCATTTCCCATAACTCCTACTACAGAAGAAATATTTACTATTCTTCCTTTTCTTTTTTTCATCATATATGGTGTAACTAATTTTGTTAAATTGAATGTTCCTTTTAAGTTTATAGATATTACTTTGTCAAAGTCCTCTTCTTTCATTCTCATTAATAAATTATCTCTTGTAATTCCTGCATTGTTTACTAGTGTATCTATTTTCCCAAATTTCTCTATTGCAGATGTTACCATTTTTTCGCATTCATTAAAATTACTTACATCTGCTTTTTCTAATAAAACTTCTACACCATATTTACTAAATCTTTCTTTTATTTCGTCTAAATTAGTATTGTCTGAAACATAATTTATTACTAAATTATATCCATTTTTAGCAAATTTTTCTGCAATTGCTCTTCCAATTCCTCTCGAACCACCTGTTACTAGTGCAACTCTTTTTTCCATTTTTTAACCCTTCTTTCTTTTTGTTTTAGTGTTTTGTTATACGCTATTTAAGCATTATTAATAGTTTCTATAAAATTTTCTAACGATTCTACACTATTAATATTTATTACATTACTTTCTTTATTTTCCTTTTTTATAAATCCTGTTAATGTTTTACCTGGACCTATTTCTACATATGTATCTATATAGTTGTCTTGCATAGTTTTTATTGCTTTATCAAATCTTACAGGGCTTACAATATGTTTTGAAAGTATATCTACCATATCATCTTGTTTATTATAAAAAGTTCCATCAATATTTTTTATTACTTGAGCCTTTATATTTTCCTTATTAAATTTAGCTTTTGCTAGTTCCTCTTTATATAATTCTTTTGCTTCATTTAATTTTGCTGTATGAAATGGACCTCCTGTTTGTAGTTTTAGAACTCTTTTCGCTCCATTTTCTTTTAGAATATCCATTGCTAAATTAATCGCATTTTCTTCTCCCGAAATTACAGTTTGACCAGAATAATTGTAGTTAGCCGGTACTATGAACATTCCTTTTTCAGAAATTTCTTTACATATTTCTTCTATTTTTGTACTATCTAGCCCTATTACTGCTGCCATGCTATAATTACCCGGCGCTACCTTCGTTTCCATTAAATATCCACGTCTTTTTAGTAGTTTAATTCCATCTTCTACGTTTAGGTAACCTCCACTTATTAACGCTGGATATTCTCCTAAACTTAATCCTACTGTTATCTCTGGCTTTATATTGTTTTTCTCTAATATCTTTAATATTCCTAAACTCATTGTAGCTATTGCAAGTTGTGTATTTTCTGTTTTACTTAATTCTTCTATTGTAGAATTAAAACTTATTTGGGCTATATCTTTTCCAGATATTTCTGAAGCTATTCCGTATATATTTCTTACTTCTTCGTATTTTTCGTATAAGTCTTGCCCCATTCCAACACTTTGTGCACCTTGCCCTGGAAACATAAAAGCTATTTTCATTATATTTCACTCCTTTATTTTTGTATAATATATTTTATCTTTTTTTATTCTAGTAATATAGTTCATTCCCTATTGCCATAGAGTAATTATGCCACTGTCAAACTAATCTGCTCTAATTGCATATTGTTACCATAGAATTAGACTTTATATTACTTTATTAATTAAAATTCTAGTAATATACTTCCTGTATTTAGACCTCCTCCATATCCAATTAAAATTACTTTGTCTTTTTCTTTTAGCTTGTTTAATTTTATCATATCATCTATAGCAATTGGAATACTTGCACAAAATGTATTTCCATATTTGTCTACATTAAAATACATTTTTTCTTTTTTAATATTTATTTTTTTAGCAATTGACTCTAATATTCTTTTGTTTGATTGATGTGGAATTATATATGACAATTCGTTTATGTCTAGATTACTTATATCTAATAATTTATTTATATTTTTTACTGTATCTGTTACTGCATATTTATATATTTCTTTGCCATTCATATATATTTTATTATTGTCTGTATATGTTAATATATCACCTTTCTGACCTTTACTTTCTATATATGAATAATATAATTTGGGTTCTTGGCTTTTCTTTACAACTATAGCCCCTGCACCATCTGAAAGCAATATTTCTGTATTTATATCTGTCTTGTCTATAAAGTTTGACAGCTTTTCTACTCCTACTACTAGTGCTGTATTTATTTTATCTGTGTCTATATACATTTTGGCTATATCAAACGCATTTATAAATCCTGCACATCCAGCTAAAATATCTATACACATACAATTTTTAATATTAAAGTATTTTTGTATTTTATACGATATGCTTGGCATTTGATTTGTTTCAGATACTGACGCTACTATAATTAAGTCTATATTTTCTTTTATATTATCTAAAGCTTTTTCTGCTGCATTTATTGCAAGTTCTTCTATTTTTTCTTCAGCATAAAACCTTTGCTTTATTCCTGTCATTTTAAAAATATAGTTTTCTTCTACACTGTATTTTTCTTCTAATTCTTTATTTGTTATTTGAATTTTAGGAATATATTTCCCACTAGAAATTATTTTTATATTACTCATATCTGCTCCTATATTAAATATATATAATATTTTAATGGTTTTACTAGTATTTTTAATTAGTCTGACTGGTCAGGTTTTTCTCTTTTCTCATATTTCTTGTAAGTATACTATTTTCAATGTATGCGTTGTTACTCTATGTTTTTCTTTATTTTTATAATCACATCTAATACTATCTAATTTTACCTAATTAGTAACAAATTAGTAACAAACTGTTCTTATTATATAATATTTGTGTTCATTAATATCCAAATAAAAAAGGTAACTAGATTCTTCTAATTACCTTTCTCTTTAAAAAATTTATTTATTTTTTTGAAAATTTCTTTAAATATACTCATTTTTGAAACTCTTACATAAGAGTTTAACATGTTTGCAATTTTTTCTATACTATATTTATTCTCTACAATCTCTTTTGTAAAATTGTATAAAGTATCATTATTACAAGTAATTTTATATCCATTCATTTCTAAAAAAATAATAGTTGACAATAAAGCTGTTCTTTTATTTCCATCATAAAATGGATGATCCATAGCTAATGATCTTAAATAACATGATGCTTTATCTATTATTTTTGGATATAAGTCTTCTCCTCCAAAAGTTTGTTGGGGTAATAATACTGCAGATTTAAATAAAGCTACATCTTTTACTCCCCTCATCTCTTGCGAATATGCTACGTGCCCATCATATTCACAAAATGTTTCATCTATAGCCACCATATGTATATAAAAAACAAATTCTTCTGTCAGATATTCTATTTCCATTAATTTTTTGATAACTTTCTTAATGCTTCTTTAAATTTAAATGCCGTTCTTACAACCATTTTTTTCTTCTTTGGAGAAATACTTTTTAGCCAATTATCTTTCAATCCTATTTCTCTCATCATATATGGTGGTATATTCATATTGTTTATTCTATTTACAACTCTTGACATAAATTTTTTCTCCTCCCTCTTTAGCATATATTCCTCCTTGTGAAAATCTTTTTATTATAATATTCTTCACAAGTTTTAATTATGATATACTAATATTCAAAAAAATACAACTAATTGTTTGAATATTTTCTATTTAAAATATAATATTCTATTAATATTATATTTCTATTAAATTTTACCATATTTTTCGCATTATGTAAATAATATCTGCATACTTAGTCTTTAATATAAAAAAGGTAACTAGATTTCTTCTAATTACCTTTAAGATTAATATTTCTCTATCTCCTCTATTTCCTGCAGAAAAGCATCAAAATACTTTTTCACACAACTAGAAATTTCTATATATATTTTATCCTCTTCTGGAAATGTATGTATTGCAAAATGGCTCTCTGCTAAAAGCCACAATCCCGTATATCCTTGTTTTGTAAAATAATGTTCCACTTTATCTATAACTGTAAAACCAGATTTTAATAACTTCTTTTCCAAATTCGGTATTAATTCTTCTTCTTTTTGGTACTTTATCCAAGTATTATAATTGTACATTACCGCTTTCATTTATTTTCCCCTCTACCAATTCTGCACTTCTTCATTATAATATGTAATAAGTGTAGGTTTAAACATATCATTTTCTTCTATTAAATTCATATCTAACATTTCATCTTTTCCAAAATTAAACATAGAATCTATATTATCTTCATTTAAATATTGTGTTTCTACTTCTAACTTCTCTCGTTTGTTTTCTCCATTAAAAGCTATGTTAAATCCCCATTCTCCAAAAGTTGGAACTTGTAAATGATAAGGAATTACAGTTTCAAATTGGCTTTTTATGGTTTTATTTATACACCAAAATGACTTTTTTGCATAATAAGGGCTTGTAGATTGGCACACCATAACTCCATTTTCATTTAAGTTTGCTTTAATATAATTATAAAAAACATTTGTATAAAGTTTATTTAAACTTTCATTGTTTGGGTCAGGAAAATCAATAATTATTACATCAAATTTATTTTCATTTTCTTGTATAAACATATATCCATCTTCATTAATAACTTGTACTTTTTCATTTTTTAATGAGTCATTATTAAGCTTTGCTATTTGCTTATCTGTAGCACATAAATCTGTCATGTCTTTATCTATATCTACTAGCACAATTTCTTTAATATCTTCATATTTTAAAAGTTCTCTGGCTGCTAATCCATCTCCACCACCTAATATTAAAACTCTATCATGTTTTTTGGTATACATCATAGGAATATGTACTAAAGCTTCATGATATCTATATTCATCACTAGAACTAAATTGTAAATTTCCATCTAAAAATAGTCTTAAATCATCTTTATGTTTTGTCATTACTATTTTTTGGTATGGAGTTTGCTTAGACAAAATAACATCATCTCTATATAAGCCTCTTTCAATTTTATCTGTAATCATATTGCCTGTAAATAAAAATGCTAACATAACTATTAAAATCGCTATAGCTGTTATTTTGATTATTTTACTTTTTTCTATAAATTTACTATATTTAAAAACTATAATTACTGCTGTTATAACATTAATTAAGCCTACTAAAAATGCTGTAGTTATAAAACCTAATTTTGGAAATAGTAATATTGGAAATGCTATAGAACCAATATAGTCAAATGTGAAAATATTAGCAAGATTTTTCCTTACATTGCTCTCATTATTTTCTATTATTCTAGTTAGTATAGGAATTTCTAACCCTACAAATATTCCTATTAATATAATAAGTATATACATAATTAAACTATATATTTGTGTATATATATTAACTAAAAACAATATAAAGCTAGAAAACCCTCCTAGTATTCCAATACTCATTTCTATAAAAATAAATTTATTAAATAAATCTTTACGCATGTATTTAGATATATATGATCCAATTCCCATTGCACTCATATATAATCCTATTGTAATAGAAAATTGTAATATGCTATCTCCTTGTAAATACGAGCTAATACTACTTATTAATAATTCGTATATAATAGAACAGATAGAAATTAATAATGTTGTAACTAGCAATAACCTAGCATCCATTTTTTTTATTTCTTTTTCCATTTTATAAAACACCACTCATTATAATTGCAATAGCAATAAACATACCGCTTATCATAATGCCAACAGCCTTATTATGATTGTCTATTTCCTCTGTAAGTTTAAAATCCTTTCTATATTTAAGTTCTATTAGTTTGTATCCTAATAAACAAAAAACTATTCCTATTGCAACATAAATAAATATTTCTAATAATTTAAACCATATTGTTGTTTCCATATTTTACTCCTTTATACCCTTATATTTTTACATAATTACTGTTCTTACTATAATTGCTACAGCTATAAACATTCCTGCCATCATAAATCCTGTAGCAACATTTTTTTCTTTTAATTCTCTTTTAAAATCATATGGTACTGCTATGTCAAAAATACATATACTAGCTATCATTAAAACTATTCCTAGCCCTCCGTACAAGATTGTTTGTAATATTCCATTTAATAATGCTTCCATTTTTTTCTCCCTTCCTTTTATTTTCCTGAACTTGTTCCACCACCACTAGAAGTTCTAGAGTTTACACTTTGTTGTCTTGCTGAATTTCTGTATGTACTATAAGTATAACTACTTCTGTTACTATTGTAAGTTGCATAATAATATGTATGATATCTATTATGATATGTAGAACCTGTGTTATTGTTTGCATAATTTTTATTTGAAACTTGAACATATACATTTCCATTTTCTAAGTATATATACGCAAACTCGTTTTTAGTTTTTAAGCCTATTCCATCTTCTTCTGTGTTCGGATCTGTATCTATTGTATCTGTTATTCCTTCTGGAACACCACTTATAATGTCTTTTACAGTTGTATCCATGTCACCATATGGTGATTTATATATTTTTGCTTTTTCTCTATTTGTATTATTGGTTACAGATGTTACATAAGTATATTTTTTCTGCTTATCTATATATTTTTGAATAGACTTATTTACGAATAATCCCGATGTTAAAGAACTAAATACAGATATAATTAAAGGTAAGAATATTATTCCGTATATAATCCAACTCATAATTCTACCTTTTTTCTTGTTGCTTTTCTCCATTTCCTCTTTTTGAGAATCTATTTCATTCGTAATTCTAACTTTAGAAGAATCTATATATCTACCTTCACTTTTTTCTATTTCTTCTTCCCATTTTTCTATAGAAAGTACTTTGCTTTTATCCTCTGAAATATAATCTATATATTCACATCTTTCTCCAACATCTACATCTGCATTTCCAAAGTAATCCTTTACTGTTGCTGTCCCTTTTTCGTATAATTCATATTGTGTATTTTGGCTAGAAAAAGAAATCTCATTTTCGTTAATATCTCCATAATATTTATCATATATTGAATATTCTGTTTTATTGTTTTCATCTTTTTCAACACATAGCCATCTTATTGCACCTGCATCATGTTTTATTTCATATTCTTGCCACACCCATGTGTCTTCTTTATATTCTATCATATTAACAACTGTATATTTTACTCTCTCTATATATACAATTTGCCATTTCTTTAATTTACTCTCCATTTTTTCCCCTTTTAACTATCTTTAATAAAACTGCCTAATTTATTATTATATTCCCAAAACTATCTCACTATGAAATTTAAATATTAATATTTTATGTCTAATAATGTTATTTTTTCTCCTATACTTACTTCTGTTGTTCTTCCCCATTTTTCAATAGACACAATTTTTCTATTATTTATTTTACTAACATATTCATAGTATTTAGCCTCTTCTTTTAAGGCTACATCTGTTATTCCATAATATGTTTCCACTTTTTCTGTACCACTTTCGTATAGTTCGTATTCTTCACTTTCAAAATTTATTACCATTTTGGGCTCTATTTTTTCGTTTTTTAGTAACTCATAAAGTACCGCATTCGAACCTAACGAAATTTCTAAATAATATATTTTGCCATCTTCTAACTTTCTTAATTTATATTCAACCCAATATGAGGATTTCTCTACAAATTTTATCATGTTTAGAATTTCATACTTATCTTTCTTTATTGATATTTGTTGATTTTCTTTAAGTTCTAATAAATTCATTTACTCTCCTATAATGTAAAATTTTATTTTTATTATAATAACATAAATGATTATTTTTTTCTATATTATATAAAATATATGTATAATAATTTTAATACAATAAATAGTTTTTTCTTGTGCCTCTATCTTTTTATGTTATAATTTAGTATAGCAAAAAACAGCAGGCAAAATATCGCCTTGCTGTTTTTTGTTTGTTGTTCTTATGCAAAGAAGTTTTTCTTCTTCGCTTCTCGCCTTTCATGTAGCTGTTTAAAAAATTCTTCTGCCACGGGAGTATTATTATGTTTCAATGAGCGTTCTTCGATTTTTTCGAAAGTTTCGTCATCACAAATATTCTCTGTAATGGCCTTCTTTAAGATTACATCTATTGCTGATTTGTCTAACTGATATTCTAAAGCAAAATCCTCTTTAGTTTTATCACATTCATTGGCAAATCTAGTTGCTATTTCTTTTATTGTTTCTTCGCTCACTCCAAATACTTCCTTTTCAACTCGCTTTCTTCTAAGACTACTATAATGCTCCTTAGCAGTAGTTGCCTTTCGGTCTGGAGAATGTTGTTTCTGATTGTGTACAGATCTATCCTCCATTCTTTTAACAGTAGCTTCAGGTACTAACCGGTTTATAACTGCATAATCTAGCAATTTACCAACTAAGTTCGGTGTCATTTCAAACATTTCTGCTAGTTCTTTTTTTGTTATGTCATAGTTTTCTCTGTCAGCATACTGGTCTGCAATTTCTGCTGATAATTCGTTTAAATCCCGTAATGTCATACTTCTTTCCAAATCTTTAAAATATTTCCACATAAAAAGCCCTCCTATAGTTAATTCAACAATGGTTACTTTATATATTTTAACATATCTTCCCATTTTAATCTACATAATGTTTGAAATTGTATGATTTTTTTGTGAAGGTTAGTCAATCATATGTCACACTCTTTTGAAAAATATATACTTTAAGTACTCTATATTGTTACAACCGATTCCTCTTGACTTTTATACTTTTTTAGGAATTCCTTTGGACTCAGCCAGCCTAGCGGTCTCATTGGAAAGTTATTATATTCTTTTCTCCAATCTGCTCCTCTATTTCTTAAATCTTCTAAACTCCAAAATATTCTATTATAATAAAATCTTTCTTGGTCTTTTCTATGACTTCTTTCTACTCTTCCATTTTGTTTTGGTGTATGAGGCTTTATTGTCTGATAGTCTATTCCTAATTTTTCTAATGTTTCTTCAAATAGTGTCTTTTTATTCTCTTCAAATCCATTCCAACTCAGTCTATTTGTAAATTCAAAACCATTATCTGTTTGAATTGTTTTTATTCTTATATCATATTGTTCTTTATAATATCTTACCATTCTCTTCACAAACTCACTAGACGTATATGTACTATGCTCATTTGTATACCATATATATCTTATTCTGGTAAACTCATCTATTCCTGTATATTGATAATATCTTTCTCCCTTTTCTTGTAATTCTGGACTCATGCATTTTTTTGGCACATACTTTACATCTACCTGTACTTTTTCTCCTGGATATTTCCCTGTTATCCATTCCATTGCTTCTATTTCTTTTTTCTTACTTGGTGCTTTTTTATATATTCCTAATCTTTGTAATACATGATACAATCCTTATATTGTTCTTGTATATCCTGCTTCTCTTAATTTTACCCATAAAACAACCAATCCTGTATCTTTATTATTATTTCTGTAATTTTTTATCATTTTTATTTCTTCTGTATGCTGATTTGGATGATAATGTGGCTTTCTCGATTGGTCTTTTAAACTTTCTAAGCTCCCATCATATCTTTTCCTCCACCTATATATTGTTCTTCTACATTCTTCAAATTTTATTGCTGCCTTTGTTACTCCATATTTATATGAAAACTTTACTACAGACTCTTTATATTTTAATTTTTGTGTGATATTATTACCCATATGAGAGTACCTCCGATACGTTTATTTGTGGTTATTTAAACAATATCATTTTTGGTACTCTCTTTCAATATTTTATTTTCAATTTACTTGTGACATATCTATTTTAAACCTATAATGTTTGAAATTGTATGATTTTTTTGTTTTGGGAACTTCCTACGATCTCAATATTCCCAGAATATTATTTAAATTTCTTCTTGCTTTTTCAAAAAATTATTTATTCCCTATTATGAATTCTTCAATATTGTTAAATAATTTTCTGAAAATTTTATTAACCTCTCTATGTCTTCTCTTGACTCTAGTCCATTTATAATCATATTAGCAACAGAAAAAGCCATATCATATTCATCTTTGCTTATTTCTCTTTTATTATAAGCTTCTTCCAATTCGTCTTCATCTAATATATGTATTCTACCGTCTGGCACTACAACTACATCTAAATATAAATCATCTTGATAAGGTACACCATCTTCTATTCCCAAGCTCCTTGATATATCAAAATACCATTCTATAATATTATCCTTATCATCAAATATCGCTGTTATACAATAGTTTTCTCCGTCTGGATATATTCGTAACCACATATAATCTTTTGCTAAAACACATCTACTCTCTACATCTACTTTCCATTCTTTTCTTACTTTATTTATTTTTAATAAAGATATATTACCTTTAAATTCATTATTATCTATTCTTAAATTTTTAAATGTGCTTTCCAATATATCATTGCTTTTATTTCTTCCATCTGCATAACTCTTTTTTAATGTTATCCAATATCTTTGGTATATTATACCATCATTTTCTACTTCATTTTCCATTACTCCACCATTTTTTATGATTGTTCTTGCTGAAGCAACATTATAATTCTTGCATGTCATAAGTACATTTCCTATTCCTTGTTCTTTCGCTTTTTCTAAAGCTAGTCCAATCATAGTCGTACTATAACCTTTATTTCTTTCTGAAGGTCTTATAGAATCTCCAATATGCCCTGTATAATTAAATAAATGCTCGTTTAGTTTATACCTAATTTGCACGATTCCAATTAATCTTCTATCACTTTTTCTAAAAGCTAAATATACTGCAGATGGTACTCTATTCCTCTTTCTACTAGTTTCTTCTTCTAAGTCTTCTCTAACATTTTTTAGCCACTCTTCAAAAGAAATATCCTTTTCTAGTCCTGCTCCACCATGAATTATAGTTTCATTATTCTTTTTAAATTCTTCTTTAAAATCTATTATTTCTTCTTTATATTCTTCTGTTGGAAATATTAATTCTAATTCTTCTTGCATTTATATTTATTCAGCTCCTTCTTTTTCTTTTGTTTCAATTATTTCTTCCAAAAATTTTGCTGCATCACGCACACAATCGTTACATTCTCTTAAAACTTTACCTGTGCCTATACCTTTAAGTTTTTTACAAATAACCGTAGAATTTTGTTCTTTAAATTTTTGCATTATTTTTCTTATATCTTTAGTTGTTTGTATCTTGTTCTTATTCATCATTCCCAAAACTATCCCTGCACCAGATATTGCACCACAAGTACCTTCTAACGTTCCCATTCCGCCTCCAAATGATTGGCATATATTAAACATTTCTTCTTCACTACAACCTGCATAATCACAATATGTACAAGCAACTGCTTGTGCACAATTATAGCCATTTTTCTTTTTTATAACTGCTTCTTCTATTCTTGATTTCATATTTTCCTCCATATAATATTCTTGTTTTATTTTTTTCGCTTAATATATAATTAGCTTTCACATTTTTAGTTTTCGCTAAATGATGAGGCTTTTTTAGGAGTCTTTCCTTTTATTACATTATGATAATAATCATATGTTAGGACTTTATTATCATTTAATACTTTTGCTTCTTTTGCTTCTAAAATAAATACTGTATGTGTACCACAATCTATTTCGTGTATTATTTCTGCTTCTATATAAGATGTTACATTTTGCGTAATTATTGGAATGCCATTAGAACCTATTATATATTCAGTATCTTGTAATTTATTAAAATCTTTACTGCTTCTAAAACCAAATTTTCCAATTAATAACATATCTGCATCTTGTGATAAAACAGATATATTTACCTTTTTTGACTTACTCATTGTTGTATTTGTATCATTATCTTTATTTACTGTTACTAACAATTTTGGATTTTCTTCTGCTGTTGCTTGTACAACTGTGTTTACAACGCAACCTGCAAAGTGTTCTTCTTGTTTTGTAGTTATTATATATAACCCATAAGATAATTTAAAAAATGCTTCTTTTTCCATATTATTTATTCTCCTTTATCTCCATCCTTACATATTCTGTGCAATCTAATTTTTTATTTAAAATATCTATATTTTTATTGTCTTTTATAATATTTTCTTTATCCAATTTTGTTAAATGTTTCATATGATATTCTAATTTTGAAGCTAGCTTTCTATCTGCACTAGTCCAAACTGCCTCCAATTTTTTTGCTTTATGCCTTTTTGTATATTTTGCACATTTTTCATCTTGTGTAAAATGTTCTTTCATACGCCTTTCTAAATCTGTAGTTATTCCTGTATATATAGAATTATCTATGCACCTTATCATATATGTATAATACATTTTAAAAACCTATCTTTCTTCTTTCATTTTTTACTGTTAATTCTTCTTCATTTATATCTTCTACTGTTATTGTCATTAAATTCTTATAATCTTCTATATTTTCTGCATTTCTTGAATGTGCTATAAGAATATTTTGATATATTTGATTTATATACCTCGCATTTCCAAAGTCCTCTACATTTTTAGACATTTCTATTATATATTTAACTTTTTCTAATGCTTCACTAGTAATATTTAAATGATTCTTTCTTACCAATTGCTTAAATATATCTAGTAATTCTTGTGTTGTATAATCATCAAATTTTATTGTATATCCTATTCTAGATTTTAAACCTGGATTGAATTTTATAAAGTTTTCCATTTGTTTTTCATATCCTGCAAAAATAACTATTAAATTATCT
>ENA-OPSC01001008-OPSC01001008.1-human-gut-metagenome-genome-assembly--contig:-NODE-1008-length-13655-cov-7.371250_pt1 | contig 13655 bp, 9 predicted proteins | sample MGYA00241800_ERZ501891 | MGnify/ENA primary metagenome ERZ501891 (study PRJEB25962, sample SAMEA2042407) | human gut metagenome | biome: human gut; feature: human-associated habitat; material: faeces...
CTGGCTGGAGCCTGTGGCTGCAGTGCTTAGCGCATTGGTTGTGGCTGTCATGTTCCAAAGTTCCCTTCGCAGAGAAGCAGAAAGGCTGCTGCGCCAGCACTGGGCCAGCCTGAATGGGGCGCAGGAAAATCAATGACTGCGAAAGAGGGAGTGAAGCACCGCAAGTGCTTTACTCCCCCTTGTCATATGGCGATAATTTGCATTATGAGAAGTTCGCTGACGGCAGCGTGAAGTGCATCGAAGATGAAATTCCGTTTGACCTGCCGGATGGCTGGGCATGGGCTAAAATCAATACCATTGCGTTTGTAACTAAGCTGGCCGGTTTTGAGTACACGAAGAATATTGCGCCGGGCTTATGTGAAGATGGCATTCCCCTTTTCAAGGGTAAGAATGTGCAAAATAGTACCATTGTCTATGAATTTGAATCGTTTATTCCCGAATCGGTTTCAGATGAACTCCAGCGCAGTCAGGTCACCAAAAAGTGCATTTTAACTCCCTATGTTGGCACTATAGGCAATATAGGAATTCATAATCGCCCAGGAAAATACCATCTTGGCTCCAATGTCGGAAAGATTGAACTCTATAATGATAATGCAGTGCTCCTTGAAGAATATGTCGTTGCGTACTTGCAGAGTGGGTTTGGTTACCAGCAGTTAACAAAACACATGAAAGCCACTGCACAGGCAAGTATATCAATCGAGGCTATTCGAGATGTATATCTTCCTATTCCTCCCGCAAATGAGCAATTGCGGATGTGGAGTGCGCTTTCTAACGCGCTGGCAATGATAGAGCGCATTGAGAATACAGAACTCGATATTACAAATTTGATTAAATCAACAAAATCCAAAATTCTCGACCTCGCCATTCGTGGCAAGCTTGTACCACAAGATCCGAACGACGAACCTGCTTCTGTCCTGTTGGAGCGCATCCGTGCAGAGAAAGAAGAACTCATCAAGCAGGGCAAGATCAAGCGGGATAAGAAGGAATCCGTCATCTTCCGTGGTGAGGATAACTCTTATTATCTCAAAACTGGAGAATTGGTGGAGTCGCTGGAGGACTGGGATTTCGAAGAACTCCCCGGCGGTTGGAGTGTGTGCTGCCTTGGAGAGCTGTGCGACTACGGTAACTGTACTAATATTGATACCGCTGATATCGCTGATTCTGCGTGGATATTGGATCTTGAAGATATCGAAAAAAATTCCGGTATTGTTCTACAAAAAGTACGCCAAGGCGAACGCAATGCAGGAAGCACAAAGCATCGTTTCCATAAAGGTCAGGTGTTGTACAGCAAACTTCGTCCTTATCTGAACAAGGTAGTCTTAGCTGATGAAGATGGATATTGCACCTCTGAGATTTTGCCATTAGAGTTTGAGTGGAATATACTTCCGCAGTATGCACGCTACTTTTTGATGTCCCCAACATTTTTGAGATATGCCAACAAGTGTTCATATGGCGTGAAGATGCCGCGCCTCGGAACAGCAGACGGGAAGAAAGCTATAATTCTTGTTCCTCCGCTTGAGGAGCAGAAACGAATCGTTATAGCAATTGAGCAGACTTTTTCCCAACTTGCTTTTATCACAGAAAACCTATCCTAATCAACAGCCGCCTTCAAAAGAAGGCGGCTGTTTCCCTTACCATGTGACGATCTTATCCACCAGCGCCCGCTGTTCGCTGGCAGTCCTACGAAGGTAGATGCGGGTCGTTTCAATACTCTCATGGCCCATCAAATCCGCCAAGAGAGCAATGTCATTGTACTTCTCCAGAAAATTCTTGGCGTACCGGTGCCGAAAGGAGTGCGGATACACAACCTTTTTATCCAGTCCATATTTGTCTGCATAGTTTTTGAGCTGTTGTGATATTCCGCGGGTGGTGATGCGCTCACCATAGCGATTCAAAAACAAATAGCCGGAGGAACGGTGTGTTTCCTCCAGCCATTCAAGAGTTTCCGTCCTCAACTTTTTGGGTACGTATAACCTGCGCAGTTTTCCTCCCTTGGTGTACAGATCAAAGTAGCCGAGCTCCACATGCTCGATTTTGATTTGGATGAGTTCGCTGACGCGAGCGCCGGTGGCAGCCAGATACCAAACCACGAAGTACCACTCCATGTTACAGTCCTTCTTGAGCTGCTTTTTCAGAAAGTTGTAATCGGCATTGCTGATCACATTCTCCAGAAAGTTCTTCTGCTGTACCTTCACAGCTTTGAGCCGCAGACGATCCTTGTGCAAGAATTCCAGATACTTGTTCATTGCCTGGATACGCAAGTTGACGGTCTTGGGCTTGAAGAATTCCATCAGATACCCTTTGTAGGCCAGCAGGTTTTCCTTGTTGACCTCATCGTAGTGGGCATGATAAAAATCGACCGTCCAGAGATAGGAATGGATGGTGTTTTCCGAAAGATTGCTCTTTCTTAGGTGTTGCTCAAATGTTTCGTTTGTCCTCATAAAAGGTGCCTCCCAATAATGTTTTTGCGAAATTATCGCGCCAATATTATAGGGGAAATATGTGACTATCTCTTATTATGAGAAGATGGCTGATGGAAAGCTGCATTGTCTTGATAATCAGCTGCCTTTTGAGCTTCCTGATGGTTGGGAGTGGTGCAATCTTTCTATGATCGGCACAACAAACATTGGGCTCACATATCGTCCGACTGATATAGAGCCAGGTGGCATCATGGTTTTGCGTTCGTGCAACATTGTTAACGACCAAGTTGACTTGAGCGGCTTGGTTCGTGTTAAAACCACTGTCAGAGAAAATCAATTTGCACAGAAGAATGATATTTTGATTTGTGCCCGAAATGGGAGCAGGTCGCTTGTAGGTAAATGTGCGCTAATTCCAGATTTGAGAGAACCCGCATCCTTTGGCGCATTCATGGCGATATATAGGACAGAGTATTTTGAGTTTATCGTGCATTACCTTCGTTCAAGTTTCTTTAGAAGTGTATTCGATGACAGCAATTCCACTGCTATCAATCAACTTACGCAGGATATGCTAAAGCGGGCTATTGTCCCACTTCCTCCGTTATCTGAACAACGCAGAATTGTTGAAGCAATTGGTGCAATGCTTTTTGAACTCAATCAAATAGAAAAGAGCCTCAGTTGAGGCTCTTTTCCACATTCTCGACCAGAGTGAACACCGTTTTCAGTTTGGCGCAAATGGTTTGCTGTTCTCCTATCGGCGGTACCGGGTAGAGCCAATTTTCTATGTTGTCCTTGCTTATAGACGGAGAATTATCTCCCTTCATATACTGATTCAGACCATTGACTACATAACCCGATATCATCAGGAAAAACATAAATTCGGGCAGCAACACACCGTTGGAGTTGCAGACATAGAAACCGGTCGATGCGATACAGTTGCTATGTTTCTCCTCAACAAGTGCAATATTTTCAAGATATGGTCTGACCAACGAAAACAAAACACTTCCATCTTTTACAGCACGGCTCGCCCGACTTGGAGCATCAGACACTGGAAGGTGCTTTGCGTCCTTGATGCAATGGAGTCGATTGTCGATGGCGTCAATGTCGATATAGTCGAAAAAATCGCCCTGGGGCTTTGTGCTTCCCAGACCTTCAAAGCAAGAATAACCTCTGCACCAGGCCCAACTCTCAGGCAATTCAAAGGGTATCTCGTCATCGATATTCACAACCTTGCCCCCCATCTTCTCATAATAAGAGTTATCCTCACCACGGAAGATGACGGATTCCTTCTTGTCTCGCTTGATTTTGCCCTGCTTGATGAGTTCTTCTTTCTCTGCTCGGATTCGTTCTAACAGGACAGAAGCAGGCTCGTCAGTAGGGTCCTGTGGTACAAGCTGGCCTCGGATAGCAAGGTCAAGGATTTTCGTCTTTGCGCTCTCAATTATGTTTAGCAAATCTTCTTTATCTGAGGATACACTATCGACAATACTTAGCGCATCTTGCGTCTGCGCGTAAATCTGCATCTGCTCCTTATAGGGCGCTACGGGAATGAGAAGTTCTCTTAGTGTCGCAAGTCCAACCGTCTTTTGTGCCGTGCCAGTAGCCTTAGCATCACAGATAGACTTTACATATGATGACCCGAGTATGACATAGAGATAACGATTCGAAATGGTGCACGGACGAACTATTGCAATATGTCGCTGGAAACAGAATTTATCATCTGAATCTATCAAGACCGGAATCCCATAGGAGCCAGTAACCGTAAAAAGCAAATCACCATTTCGCGGCTTGCGAGTTTCGGGTAGTTGGCTGAAATATTCTTTGCTGACAAAACGCGTGTTTTCAAAAGATAACCGGCCCCCAGAAACATTTGAAATCACAAGAAAAGGAACGCCGAAAGATGTTTGCGGAGGAGGTTGGTGATCGCCGTCGCCAATCGCTTCTGCAACTGCACCAAGTCTTGACCACGCCCAGCCATCAGGCAGCTCAAATGGTATCTCATCCTCAATGCATTTCACGCTTCCGTCAGCGAACTTCTCATAATGCAAATTATCCTCACTGACAAAGATAATAGTATCGTTCTTGATGTCCTTGGCTTTGAGCTTGCCGTCCTTGACCATCTGCTGCTTCTGCTGGCGAATACGCTCCAGCAGAACAGAAGCCGGTTCATCGTTAGGGTCCTGCGGAACCAGCTTGCCGCGGATGGCAAGGTCAAGCACCTTTTGCCGTAATACTTTCGTATCCATTACTCATCTACCTCGCCGATCAGTTCTTCCAGAGCAGCCACAGCCTTGGCGATGTTTGCGGACTTTTCCTTGATCTGATCCAGCAGTTCAGAGAGGGTATAATCCTCAGTTCCGCTGTCGGACTTCATCCAAGTGATATCCAGACTGGTCTTGTCACGGGCCAGAATCTCCTCGTAGGTGAACTTACGCCATCTGCCGTTGGGATTGTCCGCGCTGTAGGTTTCGCTACGGGCGGACAGATCACCATCCTTATAGCATTCAACGAACTCGTCAAAATGGCTTTCCTTCAGGGGATTGGTCTTGCCGAAGGAAGGCATATCTGAACGCAGGTCATAGAACCAGATTTCGCGGGTATTGCCCTTGTCTTCATAGCCACGGGTGAAGAACAACACATTGGTTTTAACGCCCTGGGCATAAAAGATACCAGTAGGCAGACGCAGGATGGTATGCAGATTACATTTCTCCATCAAGTCACGGCGGATGCGCTCACCGTCACCATCGGCAAAAAGGACATTGTCCGGCAGGACAACCGCCGCACGAGCCTTACCCGTCTTATTCAAGCTGCGGTAAATGTGCTGCAGGAAATTCAACTGCTTATTGCTGGTGGGGAATGTGAAGTCATCGCGGGTAGCCCGTTCACCGCCCTTCTTGGTTCCAAAGGGCGGATTGGTCAGGACAACATCATACCCCTTCATTCCTTTGCCAAAATTGGACAAGGTATCGCCAAGATAAATGGGGCCGCTAATATCGTGCAGCATGGCATTCATCAGAGCTAAACGGTGAGTATCATGTACCAGCTCACAGCCAGAGAAGGCCTGGGTGCGCTGGAACTCCTGCTGATCCACGGGCAGCTCAAACAAATCATCAGTATGGTCTTTGACATAGCGGTCAGCGGCAATCATGAAACCAAAAGTTCCGCAGGCAGGGTCGTTGCACCGCTCACCGGGCTGTGGAGCAACAAGCCGCGTCATGATATTGATCAGAACGCGGGGCGTGAAATACTGCCCGGCACCGGACTTTTTCTCATTTGCGTTCTTTTCCAAGAGACCTTCATACAGATTGCCCAGTCCCTCCTCCTTGGCGGTGTACCAGTCAAACTGGTCGATGGTCTGGATGATCTTCTCCAGATTCTTTGGCTCGTCAATGTTGCTCTGGGCACCCTGATAGATTTCCCGGACGCGGCCAGTACAGCTCTCGCCCAAATGCTCCAGCAGTTCTTTGTAAAACTTCTTCAGTTCAACGCCCTGTTTGGCAAGGAGCTTGTCCCAACGGTACTGTTCCGGGATAGCCCCTTCAGTACCGGTTTCCTTGCACATCTTAAGAAACAGGATATAGGTCAGTTCCGTTACATACTGATGATATGTAATACCGTCATCCCGTAATACATTGCAGAGATTCCATAGTTTTGCTACGATTTCCTGATTGTTCACGCTACGCTTCCTCCATCGTCATAGAGATACTCATTGAGCTCCGTCATGATCTCACGAAGCTTCCCACCAAAACGGCGGTCAATAATCGTAAAGCCACCCGCATTCTTAAATGCGCCAACTTCAAAAATTTGTTCATCAAGAACGCTCTCTTCCAACAGAACCTTCTCGATCCGTTTGAGCCATTCTAACTGTGTCTTGTTGAATTCATGGTTCATTCTCAACTTTGCAAATGCGTGCTTTACTCTCTGCTCATGCCCTACAAGCGCAGAACCGAGAGCCTGTTGGCGGATAAAGGCAATAATATCGGCCACAATGTCCTGATTGGTCATCTCATTCCATGCGGAGTTCAACTGCTTCTCCGTGAAGTCATGGCGGTCAAGCTCCAGCTTTAGGCTCTTGAGGGCTTCCCTGGTGAGTTCGGAAGGTCTGGTACATACCGTGCGCAGAGCTGCGATGGCATTTATATTGTTATTGATGAACTCCCTGAATGCTTCCAGATAGTCCTCTGGCTTCTGGCCTTCGCCGTAACCGCGGGTGTGGTCAATCAGCTCGTCCTCATGATTATCAATGACAACCGGGCGCTTGCGGTGGGTCCTGTCCTTGTCCAGCACGGAGAACGCCTCACGATGTCCCAGCAGTTCAGCGGTGGCCTCCTTGATTGTGCTGCTGTTAAGGTGTTCTGCAAAGGCACCCAAATCCTTGCCTCCAGTAAGGTGGGCAAACTGCTCCAGTGCCTTTTTACTCACATTGCGGCGCTTGCGCTGCAGCTTGGCAACAATCAGGTCGATCTGATAAGCAAGTTGCTCATCGGTGGTTGCTACCTCCAGCCCCTTCATCAAATCTTCAAAACTGGCAGACGGGTTGGTAGCAACTGGCTTCATGTTGCTGACATCCTGCAAGGATTCATACACACCCACAGGATCATAAATCTCAAAGTGAGTTTTGCCGATAGCGGGACACAATCTGGTGGCACGGCCTAACATCTGCTCAAAAAGGATGCGGGATTTGATGCGACGCATAAATACCAAGGTGGTGATCTCCGGCACATCAATGCCGGTGGTCAGAAGGTCAACGGTGACTACGATTTTGGGCAGAGACTCGTTTTTGAAACGCTTGATTGCTTCAGAGATTTTCTTTTTGTTGCCGCCTGCCACGCTTCCGGTGATCTTCATGACGGTATCGTTGTCAACGCCGCCATCCGCATAGATCTCCTTCAAAATTTTTACAATAAGGTCAGCATGGTTGTCATCGACAGCATAGATGAGGGTCTTGCCCTGACCATCCGGGTTGAAGTCCCATGCGATTTCTTCGAGGACAGTCCGGTTGAAATTCTCTGTGATGACCTGTCGGTTGAAGCTGTCGATTTCAAACTTCATATCATCTTCCAACTCAGCACTATTGAGGACTTCACCGGTAACCGGGTCGTAAATAGCAAGCTGTTCGCCCTTCTGATAGTTGATACCCTCAACACGCAGTTTGGTGCGGATATTGTGTGGCGCATCGTGATCTACCAGATAGCCGTCAATGACAGCCTCACGGTAAGAATAGTTAAAAACAGGCTTTCCGAAGATTTCGGTAGTGTGCAGCGCCGGTGTTGCAGTCAACGCAATTTTCACGGCGTCAAAGTACTCGATGACGGTGCGGTATTTGCTGATGTAGTCATCCTGGTTACGGTAGAGCATCTCGGTTTCGCTCATTTCCTTATCCAGAATATATCCACGGTGTGCTTCGTCAACCACAATTAGATCGTAGTCTGTAACGGAGGGCATGGTATCGCCCTCGGGATAAAGGATACGCTTGACAAGGCTCTGGACCGTTGCGATATGTATTTTTGTTTCTCTGTCGATTTCCTTTTCATCCAGACCCTTGATGTTATAGATGGAATCCAAGGTCATCAATTCTTCGATTTTTACCTCCTTGAAAACATCCTCGGCCTGTTCGCCAAGCGCAGTGCGGTCCACGAGGAACAGGACACGCTTAAAACGGTCACTCTTGATAAAGCGGTAGATCATACCAAGGATAGTACGGGTCTTGCCGGTACCAGTTGCCATGGAAAGCAAAACAGTCTGTTTGCCGTCAATGACAGCCTGCTCCGCTGCTTCGATAGCGCTGATCTGATATTTGCGTAGGTTCAATCCATCCGGATCGCGCAGTAAATCAAAGGGAGTGTTCTGGAGCGCGGCATTGGCGGCGGCAATATCCTTTTCGAGTTGCTCCATCAGACCTTGGGGACTGATCCAGCCTTGCAGAGCCTTGGGGGCATTTGCTCCACTACGCAAATCCAGACACCAGATACCGGATTTGGTTTCGATTTGCTTCAGATATTTACGGCCATTGGTAGCAAAAACAAAGGGGACTTTATATGCACCCCACTGGCCGATAACGTAGTCCTTATGTTCAGCTTTAATACCCTTGGCATATTCCTTGCACTGGTGGTCAATTACAGACGGAATGTCAATAGCGGCTTTCTTTGCTTCCACGATGCCCACGAGCTTCAGTCCCACAAACAGAGCATAATCTGCATAACCGTTCTTGCCGACAGTAGAATCAGTGGGCCACTCAGCAATGGCAAGATTTCTCCCTTTCTGCGGACGGGTTCCCCTGGAGTAACGCAGATTATTGGTGTCGGCTTCCCAGCCGAATTTACGGAACTGCTCGTCAATCAGATAGCGGGTTTCAGCCTCGGAAAGATCCATGCTCTCGGATGCGGTTTCACCCTTTTCCGCACGTTCCTTGGATGTCTTGGACGATGCTGCGGTGGATACCGCATCGACCTGCTTGGAGAGTGCAACAATCTTTTCCTCCTGCTCTTTAATGATGGACTCATAGTCCGGCTGCACCACATTTTCAGGCATGACAAACGCAGGGGCAATATATCCCCAGTCGCCATATACTTCCATGAACCAAACCGCAAGGTTATAGGTCATAGAGAGCAGCGTTTTTGCATCCTCCACAGAGTCTGCACCCGCATGGACCGCATCGTTTCGCGTTTTGCGAAGTGCATACAGGATGTCGTCGATTTTCTTGGGAATCAGGCCTTCGCGCTTCAGCAGGCGAATCCGGTTGGCGTGGGTGTTGTCGATGGTCGGTTCCTTGATATGCTCAAAAGCAAAAATCTCAAGAATCAGCCGCTCACCAAACATACCCAACTTATACAGGCAGGCATTGGCATCGGAGTAGACATAGCTCTCCGCTGCCGCACCGATCTGTGCCAGCGCAGGCCAGTATCTGTTGAGAAATTCAAAGTTGGATTTCATGTGTGTCCTCCTAACTTTAGTAGTGCTTTTGATAAGTTGCTATTATCAGAAGTTGGCGGGCAAAATCAATCAAGATCCTCCGCAAAAAAGTCGCTGTCAATTCTTTTAATTTCGTATGTAGCTTCCGTGGACACCCCTAAATCATATTCAATCATCAATTTTGCCAGCGTGGTGTCATCAACAAGCACGACCTTTGTGGTGTGTTGCTTCTCTGCATATTGGCGTGCTTCTTTCGTGAACTTGGCCGTCGTAATGAACAATCCTTTGGAAGCACCTTGTCCAGCCAGCGCACCAACGAATTTCTGAATCTCTGGTCTGCCAACGGTTTTGTCACAATCCCAACGCTTCGCCTGAATATAAATCAAGCTGAAGCCAAGTTTGTCTTCACGGATGATACCATCAATGCCTTCATCACCGGTTTGCCCGATGACCGTGCCGGCATCATCCACCGAGCCACCATATCCCATTTGCGTCAACAGCTTGACGACCAGATGTTCAAAGAAAGCGGGAGGCTGCTTCATTATTTCACTCAAGAGATCATCTGCCAGGGTAGTGTTGATCTGCTGAAAGGCTTCATCCAAAATATCCTGTGGTGTTTTACTGGATACTTTTGCTGCGGGTGTCGAAGTGGTGCTTTCTTCATTATTGTTCGGAGAAATAAACTTTCGAAATGACTCAAAGCGCTGAAGATAAAGGTTATCGATTTGAGGAGGATTTTCATTGAGGACTTGTCTGCCTGCTGGCGTAATCACATAAATACCTCGTGACGGGCTTTGCACAAGGCCTGCCTTTTTTAGATATGTCCTTGTCCAGCCAATACGGTTATCAAAAAGCTGCTGCTTCCCGCTTGGCAGCATCTCAGCCCGTTCCTTTTCGGAAACCGAGAAAACCCCTGCAACCGCATCTTTTACCTCTTTTGATTTGTGCAGTTGGCCATCTGCCAAGCAATCAAGGAAGGCACGGTACATCTCATCATATTTGGGAATTGGCATCTGACACTCTCCTTACGCTTTCAGCTTATAGGTTCTATTTCGATTTCCGCCTTCGGCTACGACAATATCCTCCGCGGTCAGTTCAGAGAGGAGTTTCTTGGCTCGTGTACTCTTGACTCCAAGGAGCTCTGCAATATCGGCACTTCTGGCCGAAATATGATCAGTAAGGTAGACGATGATTTCTTCTTTCTGTCGCGCAGATTTTATCGTCGCTTTTTTATCGCCACTTTTTATCGTCGCTTTTTTATCGTCTCCCTTGGAGAATAAAAGCGTTAATGTTGTCCGCTCCGGCTCGAGTTGCTCTGTAATCTCCGGAGTTGTCCAATTCTGCTCACGCCAGACACGGAAGATATTCGGAATACCGCTCCCTGCGCGCTCACCGATATCAATCAGGTTGAACATCTTCAGCATCGTTCCATTACGAGGATCAGATACACCGCCGCTCTTCGCTGCATCAATTTCAATGCGGAAGCTGCCTGGGTTAGACATCGTAATGCTGTTACGCTTTTTGACGATGACCAGCCCCTGTCTGCCGTAATAATCGGCATTCACCAAACAGTTGGCCAGTGCTTCACGCAGAGCCTGATGCACCGGGGTATCATCTACACGAGTACCTCCGTCCATTTTGAATGGAACTTTGATATCCTGAATCAGTTTGTTGTAGACCCTGAAATAGAAGTCGTACACATTGCCGCTCCAGTCGCCGGATGAGGAAATAATCCGGTCGGTCCATCGCGTGTCGGCGTCATACTGCTCCTGGTAATCCAGAAAGTAAGCGTTGAATTCCCGCACAATGTCATATTCGTTACCGAACATGAGAAGTCCGGCAGAGGTGGGATGCTTCTTTCCGTCAGAGCCGATGCCCACGGCGCCCAGCTTCAGGAGGAAATCTTCATTCTCCAGCGCCTCCCATACATGGCCAGGACGGGAAAGGCGCATCCTCTGGCGATAGCTGCGGATGCTCTCCTTGTTGAACACAGTCATGTCCATTTCATTCAGGATGAGCATGTCTTGCGTTTTCACGGATGCGTCCCGCACCATGGCCTGATATTCTTCCTTGGTGCAGCGGTAGTCACCCTCTCCGTTGCGGCGATAGGTACAGAGCGGGTTACCATCTACATAAACCGGCTTATAAGAGCGCTCTGCACGGGGAACATTGATGACCACAATGTGGTCGCCATCCACCTCCTGGACAAATACATCCTTGGAGGACAGGACATTCACGCTGGTCTTATTAGGGTTATTGACGATATCCCAGAACTCCTTGATGAGTCTGTCAGGGTCGGGCAGATCTACCGTGTGCAGGGATTTATCCGCCCATTCTTCCACGCCCAACAGGATAATGCCGCCGTGGGTATTGGCGAAGGCAGAGTAGGTTTCCCAAATGCTTTTGGGCAGACCGCCAAGGGATTTCTTCGCCTCAATGCGGTTGTTCTCCCGATATTGCTCGATTTTGGAAAAGTCAATCATGCTGCTCCTCCTTCACCAATTCGATGATGTCGCAGAAGTCGCAACCCAGCACAGTGCAGATCTTCGTCAGGATCTCTGTGCTGACATGCTGGTTCTTGCCCAGCTTGGCAAGGGCGGTCGTAGACATGCCGGTAGCCAGACGCAGATCCTTCTTTTTCATGTTTTTATCGATCAGGAGCTTCCACAATTTATTATAGCAAACAGTCATTTTTCACCTCTGATTCTTCATATGCTCGAACAATTGATGCGGCCAAAAGTTTCGGCGTAAGCCATGAAGTTAATCCTTACATATCCATTGAACACGCTCGGAAAAGTACGTCGGATAGGCCGATAGGATATCCAAGATGTCATCTTTATGCGACTTTATAACACCTACGATGCTGTTAGCCTCGATTGAATCATGGCCTATTTCGTCTGCCAGAAGATTTGCAAGGAATCGGTCATTAAAGATTTTCTCGCATACCGAAACTGCGGTTTCTGTTTTGACTCCGTATTTCAATCTTCTTTGTAGAAGGAGCAAATTGGGCAATGGATTAACTAAGTCCTCGTCATTGATTTCGATGATATCCATGACGTTCCCCACAAAGAAACTTAATTCGTAAGAAATGAACTTGCTGCAGATATCTTCAAGATCCGCTATCGGCAAGGATGTACGCTCATGCATTTCAACAAATGAACAGCCTTCAAGCCACATTTGGCAAATATCCGCAAAGCAGTCTATTTCTTTCTTGAGCGTATGGGTTTCCTGGAAAAAAGATATTAGCATCTTAACCAGTTGTTCATCTGTATAATTCTGCTGGGTAAGGTGGTTTTCGGCTATCCACTTTTCAATTTGTAACGAAAGCTTAATGCCGACCATAGTTCTGGCGTAGTTCTTAATCTGTGATTGCTCAAGTTCACTTATCTTCGATGTGATGACATCAAAGATTCTTTCTAACAAGGCTTTTTCATTATCATTTGCCATGAAGTATGCCAGAGTTCCTTTGCAAATATCAGCCGCTACCGCCTGCTTATCAGCATCCTCACCGATTGAAAATACAAAACACAGGTGGTTTTCGATGGCCTCCACAATGCTTTTTCGTGCCATCATTGATTCCACAATGCTGTTGGCACTTTTTTGTGGATGTGCCTTGTGAAGAGCTGCAGTAAGTTTGCTGACACACTGTCCGAAACAATCTGTTTCAGCATAGTGGTCAATAATGTATTGAGCAACTTTGGCACCGATAACTCTGGTTTCATAGTCAATTCGGATGTCCTGAACAAGCGACAGGATTGAACTTCCACAAGGCTCCGCAGCGCTACTGTCAAACATCTTAATACAATCTTTCCATTTGTAATTGCCGCCATTTCTTCGGTTGTTCTTATTATCGAACAGCTGAGGGTCTGTAACGATAACACTTCCCTCGGTATACATTCCAGATCGCGCAGTTCGTCCCATCAAATTCTGAAGACTACGAATTTGCATACTGTTTCGTGCGACCATAAAACTGGTCATAAACAGATACTTTATTGGAATGTTTACTCCTTGTGCAAGAGTAGATGTACAGACAACCAGACGCACAGCTTTGTTTCTAAAGGCATACTCTACAGCAAGACGCAGTCCATTAGGCAAGTTAGAATAATGCGGGAGAACTCCTAAATGGCAGGCAATCGTATATGGATGCTGTTCCCCATAATAGTCGGACATCAACTGTGCCAGTCGACTCATTTCTTTGCCATCGCTGTTTCCTTTAATCTCAGCGAGGAGGCATCCCCGATCCCTTAATTCAATAATTCTGTTGATTGCAGTCAGCACGGTACTGGTTCGATTAGCAAAAATGGCAGCTCCACCATTTTTGCATAG
>ENA-OPSC01001009-OPSC01001009.1-human-gut-metagenome-genome-assembly--contig:-NODE-1009-length-13650-cov-3.095035_pt1 | contig 13650 bp, 10 predicted proteins | sample MGYA00241800_ERZ501891 | MGnify/ENA primary metagenome ERZ501891 (study PRJEB25962, sample SAMEA2042407) | human gut metagenome | biome: human gut; feature: human-associated habitat; material: faeces...
TGCGATGCAACAGCAAGGGCGGATATGGACGCTCTTCTGTCAAAAAGCCTTCCTGATACCGAATCATTTTCACCCCAACAAATACAAATTTATTACACTTCCTCCGCCAACTCTTCCCACCGCTCGTACAAGACTTCCAGCTTTTCCTCATTTTCAGCCCGCTCGGTAGAAAGTTTCTGACATTCGATGGAGTTGGAGTAAATTTCTTCTTTTGTCAGTTCTTCATCGATTACGGTATTTCGTTCTTCCAGCTTTGCAATTTCTTCTTCTGTCTTTTTCAGATCGTTTTTGCGTTTCCGCTCTTTTGCCTGCTGTTCTTTCTGCTCCTGCCAGCTCAATTTGGATTCTGTCTGATTGTCGGAAGAAGATTCCGAGGGAGCAATACCGGCAGATACGGCAGTGGCAGATGCGTATGCCCGGGTCAGTTCTTCTTTCTTTTCAAGATAGTAGTCATAGTTTCCGATATAATTTACAAAAGTCTGATTGACAAGCTCCAAAATGCGGGAACAGGTCTGATTAATAAAATACCGGTCATGGGAGACATAAAGAACCGTTCCGCTGTAGTTGTTCAGGGCTTCTTCCAGGATTTCCTTGGAGGTAATATCCAGATGGTTGGTAGGTTCATCGAGAATCAGGAAATTTGCCTCGGACAGCATCAGCTTTGCGAGGGATACACGTCCTTTTTCGCCACCGCTGAGTGTACGGATTTGTTTAAAGACTTCCTCCCCGGTAAACTGAAATGCAGCAAGTGTATTGCGGATCTGCGTATGAGTCAGGGATGGGTAGTCATCGGAAATTTCATCGAAAATCGTCTTTTCATCATGAAGGACGTGATGTTCCTGATCGTAATATCCGATTTTGACTTTTGATCCAAGCGTGAAAGATCCCTCGTCTGCAGAGACTACTTGGTTGATAATTTTTAACAGGGTAGTTTTTCCTGTACCATTATCACCAATGATGGCAACGTGTTCCCCGCGATGGATCTCAAAGCTGATATCCTGAAAAAGTTGCTGGCTGTCAAAGCGTTTGGACAGATGTTCAACTGTCAGGACGTCCGATCCGCTGATACAGGACGGCTCAAGAGAAAAGTGCATTTCGCGGACGCTTTCAACGGGCTTTTCAACAGGAGTGATACGGTCCAACATTTTTTCCCGGCTTTCAGCCCGCTTGATGGATTTCTCCCGGTTGAAAGAACGAAGTTTCTCGATGACTGCCTGCTGATGCTTTATTTCACGCTGCTGGTTCATGTATTCTTTCAGGCGGGCATCACGGATCTGTTGCTTTTTCGCTGCATAGGCTTTGTAGTTTCCCATATACATACGAATATGAGCCTGATCGACCTCAATGACTTTTGTTACGACACGGTTCAGAAAATACCGATCATGGGAAACAATCAATACGGCTCCTGAATAATTTAAAAGATACGTTTCCAACCATGCAATGGAACTAAGATCCAGATGGTTGGTCTGCTCGTCCAGTAAGAGGATATCAGGGCTTGTCAGAAGCAGTTTTCCAAGAGAGACTCGTGTCTTCTGACCTCCTGAGAGGGTATCGGTCTGCTTGGAAAAATCATCCTCTGTAAATCCAAGCCCCTTCAGGACACCAGTGATTTCACTTTCACAGGCATAGCCATTTTTGGCCTCATATTCAGACTGAAGCCGGTTGTATGTATCCAGCCGGTTTTTCAGATCTTCCCCGGTTAAGGATTTCAGTTCCTGCTCGATGGAACGAAGCTGGGCTTCCATTGCAAAGATATCGGCTTTTGCACTTTTTACTTCCTCATAGATTGTATTGCCGGATGTCAGATCCTGACGCTGTGCAAGATAACCGAGAGTCTTCCCTTTGGCAAGAATAACATCGCCACCGTCCAGGGGTTCCTCCCCGATGATCATTTTCAGAATCGTAGATTTCCCGGCACCATTGATCCCGACAAGAGCTGCCTTCTCCCGGTCTTCAATATGAAAAGAACCGTCGCAGACAATGGTATGTTCGCCGAATGCTTTATTCAGATTGTGACAGGCTAAAATCATAATCAATAAACTCCTTATATCATAGTTCTTATTTTAAAATGGCTCTTCATTATTATAAAACTCCAAGTATCTATTATATCGAAAATAGCCGAAAATACAAGAAGTAGGAAAGTAAAGTTTGACAGAAGTTTAACTATTCTATATAATGTTGGGTAGATTATGATGTGGAGGGCAATGGAAGTGGAACAAAGAAAAATATCACGTGCCGTAATTTCCAGGCTTCCAAGATATTATAGATATTTGGGAGACCTGCTTGAAGCGGGTGTAGAGAGGATCTCATCCAATGACCTGAGTAAAAAGATGCAGGTAACAGCATCCCAGATCCGGCAGGATCTGAACAATTTCGGTGGATTTGGACAGCAGGGATATGGATATAATGTAAAGTACCTTTATACGGAGATTGGAAAGATACTGGGACTGGATAAGGATCATAACTTTATTATTATCGGTGCCGGTAATCTTGGACAGGCACTGGCAAATTATGCATCATTTGAACGGAATGGATTTATTTTAAAAAGTTTATTTGATGTGAATCCGCGTCTTGAGGGAGTGACGATCCGGGGAATCCCTGTCAGAATGCTGGATGAACTGGAAGGATACCTGCAGGAAAATGATATTGAGATTGCAGCTCTTACACTTCCCAAGTCAAAAGCGGAGGAAGTAGCGGATGTCCTGGTAGCGAATGGGATCAAGGCCATTTGGAATTTTGCACATACGGATCTTACACTTCCCAAGGATGTCATTGTGGAGAGTGTACATCTTGCTGACAGTCTGATGAAATTGTCTTATAATATCAGCCAGCACAATGAAATTCAAAAATAGCAGAGGACTGCTGCGGGTATGGTCATAGCTGGACCGGTCCGCAGCAGTTTGTCTTTAAAAGAAAGGGGACTGCTCATGAGATATTTACCGGACGGAGAACAGATGAAGAAAGCAGATCAGTATACGATCCAGCAGATCGGTGTACCTTCTGTGGTTCTTATGGAGAGGGCAGCATTAAAAATTGTTGAAGTACTGGAAGAAAAGAAAAAGGATTTAAGGCGACCACTGATCGTATGCGGCAGTGGAAATAATGGCGGAGATGGATTTGCTGTGGCAAGACTTCTGGCTGAAAAGGGCTGCCATGTGGATGTGCTTTTTACGGGAAGAGAAAGCTCTATGACGGAAGAATGCAGATTGCAGGCTCAGATCGACAAAAATCTCGGGATTAATTTGTTTACAGAAATCCCCGAGAAAGAGTATACTGTGATCATTGATGCAATTTTTGGCGTTGGTCTGTGCAGAGAAGTTGCAGGACACTACAGAGATGTGATCGGATGGATGAACCGGCAGACGGCACAGAAGGTTGCAGTGGATATTCCATCAGGAATCTGTTCTGCTACAGGAAAGGTGCTTGGTATTGCATTTCAGGCGGAACTGACAGTATCTATGGCATGTCAGAAGCGTGGCTGTGCTTTGTATCCGGGACAGATCTGTGCGGGAGAGGTTGTTCCGGTAACGATCGGGATTGATCCCGAGTACTTTTTTGAACAGAAAAGTGTCTGCATGACCTATGATAAAAAGGAGCTGGGAAATCTGCTGCCGGAAAGAAAAGAGGATTCGCATAAGGGCAGTTTTGGCAGAGTCCTTATGATCACCGGCAGTCCGGGAATGGCAGGAGCAGCTTATCTTTCAGCTACAGCAGCGTATACGGTTGGTGCCGGACTTGTCCAGATCTATACAGCAGAAGAGAACAGGCAGGTACTTCAGGGACTTCTTCCAGAGGCGATCATTTCCTGCTATAGAGAGTATGATGAAGAGAAACTGGATCAACTGATCGGGTGGGCAGATGTCATCTGTATCGGCTGTGGATTAGGACAAAGCAGTAGATCAGAAAAGATTTTGCTGCATACAATAGAGAAAGCAAAGTGTTCCTGCGTGATTGATGCAGATGGACTGAACCTTCTTGCAGGAAGGAAAGATCTGTATAAAAAACTTGGGAAAAATATGATCCTCACCCCTCATATGAAAGAAATGTCCCGGCTGACAGGAATCTCTGTATCAGAAATTGTAGAACGGCGGTTTGAAGTACTTCACCGGTTTACCGAGGAATCCCCGTGTATCTGTGTCTTAAAAGACAGCAGGACGATAGTTGCCCAGAAAGACAGGCAGAACTTCCTTAATCTGGCAGGCAATGCAGCCATGGCAAAAGGCGGTTCGGGAGATGTGCTTGCGGGTGTGATCACCGGACTTCTCGCACAGGGAATGGATGGATTTCAAAGTGCAGTGACAGGCGTTTTTCTGCATGCCTGTGGTGGAGATGAGGCAAGGGATAAAAAAGGTGGTTACAGTGTTCTCGCAAGGGATCTGATCCATGGAATACAGGTAGCGATGAAGAAAGCAAAGGAGTGTAACTAAATGAAGAAATACAGCAGAGTTTGTGCATATATCGATTTGGATGCCATTGCATATAATATGGAGCAGATGAAAAAGCGGATTGGCGAAGACGGAAAACTGATCGCAGTCATCAAGACCGACGGATATGGTCATGGGGCAGTTCCGCTGGCGAAAATGTTTGAAGAGATGCCATATATCTGGGGCTATGCTGTTGCATGTATGGGAGAGGCGGGTGTCCTGCGTGAACAGGGGATCAAAAAGCCGATTCTGGTACTGGGATGTGTCTTCCCGGACGAATACGAGGAGATGGTAGAAAAAGAGATTCGTGCTGCGGTTTATACTGAAGAAATGGCACGGGGAATGTCAGAGGCTGCACAAAGACTTGGAAAGACTGCGTATTTTCATATTAAGATTGATACCGGAATGGGAAGGATCGGATTCCCGGTAACGGAAGAAAGTGCATCTTCCATTGAACGGATCAGCAGGCTTCCGAATGTGCAGACAGAGGCAATGTTTACGCATTTTGCAAAAGCCGACGAGCTGGATAAATCTTATACGTTAAAGCAGCATGAGAAATTTTTATGGATGAAAGAACTGATGGAGGAACGAAATGTTCCGATCCAGTATTTTGACTGTGACAACAGTGCCGGAATCATTGATTTTCCGGATCTCAAGCATGATATTGCGAGAGCGGGAATTTCCATTTACGGAATGTATCCATCAGACGACGTGGATCAGAATGCAGTGAGTCTGCGTCCGGCTCTGCGTCTGGTCAGTCATGTCAGTTTTGTAAAGGAAGTCGGAAAAGGTACATCGATCAGTTACGGTGGCACATATATTACAGAGAAAAAGATGAAGATTGCAACCATTCCGGTGGGATATGGAGATGGGTATCCCAGATCACTGTCAAATAAAGGGTATGTGCTGATCCATGGGAAAAAGGCAAGGATTCTTGGAAGAGTCTGTATGGATCAGTTTATGGTTGATGTAACGGAAATCCCCGATGTGGCATTTATGGATGAGGTGATTCTGATCGGACGGGATCAGGAGGAACAGATCCAGGTGGAGGATCTTGCAGAATTAAGTGGAAGATTCAATTATGAATTTGTATGCTGCCTGAGTAAGAGAATCCCACGTGCTTACCTGAAGAATGGAAAAATCATTTCGCAGACAGATTATTTTTAAAGGACGAATCTGAAGAATTTGTGAATACATCCGATGAATCCGGAGATACTTAAGTATAGCTTAACATAACGGAGATATCGGAGAGTGAAAACAAATGGTCAGACGAGGAGATATTTATTACGCAGATCTAAGCCCCGTGGTCGGATCAGAGCAGGGAGGGATACGCCCTGTCCTGGTTATCCAGAATAATATCGGAAACCGGCATAGCCCTACGATCATCTGTGCGGCGATCACTTCAAAAATGAATAAAGCGAAACTTCCGACGCATATCGAGATCAGTACGAGGGATTATAATATAGTAAAAAATTCTGTGATCCTGTTAGAGCAGATCCGTACAATCGACAAGCAGCGACTGAAAGAATATGTATGTCATATAGATTCTGCAATGATGAAAAAAGTAGACGAGGCGATCTGTGTCAGCCTGAATCTGCCTACATAAGACAGGAACGTGGACTTTACAGATGAGAAAAAGCGTGGTAAACTTATTAAGATAATGCTCTGGTTGCGGAGAGCAGGATGAAGTACAAGTCTTAATTGATTTAAGTCAGATAGAAAAGGAGAATGAAAGTATGTCAGGACATTCTAAATTTGCGAATATTAAGCACAAAAAAGAGAAGAATGACGCAGCAAAGGGAAAGATATTTACAAAGATCGGCCGTGAGCTTGCAATTGCCGTAAAAGAAGGTGGAAGTGCTGATCCGGTGAATAATAGCAGACTTCGTGATGTGATCGCAAAGGCAAAAGCGAACAATATGCCGAATGATACGATCGAAAGAAATATCAAGAAAGCAGCCGGGGAAGGTTCCGCAGATAATTATGAGCGTATTACATATGAGGGATATGGTCCGAACGGAACCGCCATCATCGTAAAGACTCTGACGGATAATAAGAACCGTACAGCATCAAATGTAAGAAATGCGTTTACAAAGGGAGCTGGAAATGTCGGAACTCCAGGATGTGTCTCTTTTATGTTTGATGAAAAGGGACAGATTATTATCGATAAAGAAGAGTGTGATATGGACTCAGATGATCTGATGATGCTTGCACTGGATGCGGGTGCTGAAGATTTTAATGAAGAAGAGGACAGCTACGAAGTGCTTACTTCACCGGAGGATTTCAGTGATGTACGTCTGAAGCTGGAAGAGGAAGGAATTGCGATGGCTTCTGCGGAAGTTACGATGATTCCTCAGACTTATGTTGACCTTACAAAAGAAGAGGATATCAAGAACATCCAGAAGACACTGGATCTGCTTGATGAAGATGATGATGTGCAGGATGTATATCATAACTGGAATGAATAAATAACCTACTAAAAAGATATGGAGCAAGCTGAAATTGACAGCCTGCTCCATTTTTTAAGAAAATTTCAAGGAGGAAGAGAAAATGAGCAATTACAGAATTGAGACAAAGTGTGTGCAGTCAGGATATGAACCGGGAAATGGAGAGCCAAGAGTTCTTCCAATCTATCAGAGTACTACATTCCGTTATACTAGCAGTGAGCAGATGGGACGTTTATTTGACCTGGAAGAATCCGGTTATTTTTACACAAGACTGCAGAATCCGACGAATGATGCAGTAGCAGCAAAGATCTGTGATCTGGAAGGCGGAGCAGCGGCAATGCTGACTTCATCCGGTCAGGCAGCTAATTTTTATGCCATTATGAATATTGCAGAAGAGGGAGATCATATTGTATGTGCATCTGCCCTGTATGGCGGAACATATAACCTTTTTGCTCATACAATCCGTAAAATGGGTGTGACGGCTACTTTTGTTGATCCTGATTGCACGGAAGAAGAACTGGAAGCAGCATTTCAGGATAATACAAAGGCAGTATTTGGAGAGACGATTGCAAATCCGGCACTGGTCGTTCTGGATTTTGAAAAATTTGCAAAGGCGGCACATAAGCATGGGGTTCCGTTTATCGTAGATAATACATTTGCTACACCGATCAACTGCCGTCCGTTTGAGTGGGGGGCTGATGTTGTGACGCATTCCACAACAAAGTATATGGATGGTCATGCAACATGTGTAGGCGGTGCGATTGTTGACAGCGGTAATTTTGACTGGGCTGCTTACGGAGATAAATTTGCCGGACTGACAACACCGGATGAGACTTACCATGGAATCATCTATACAGAAAAATTTGGAAAAGGTGCTTATATCACAAAAGCAACTTCCCAGTTGATGAGAGATTTAGGATCGATCCAGTCACCGCAGAATGCATTTCTCCTGAATCTTGGACTGGAGAGTCTGCATCTGCGTATGCCAAGACATTGTGAAAATGCAATTAAGATGGCGGAATATCTGCAGGGACATGAAAAAGTAGCATGGGTAAACTGCCCGTCGTTACCTGGCAATAAGTATTATGATCTGACGCAGAAATATATGCCGAATGGAAGCTGTGGTGTCATCACTTTTGGATTAAAGGGTGGAAGAGAAGCTGCCGTGAAAATGATGGATAAGCTGAAACTGGTTGCTATTGTGACGCATGTGGCAGATGCAAGAAGCTGTGTCCTGCATCCGGCAAGTCATACACACAGACAGATGAATGAGCAGGAACTTCTGGAGGCAGGAGTACAGCCGGATCTGATCCGCTTCAGTCTTGGAATTGAAAATATTGAAGACCTGATCGCTGATGTAAAGCAGGCTTTGGAAGATTAATAACGATGAGAAGGTACAAGTGTAAATTGGATACATTTGTATCTTCTTTTTTATACCGGGGTATGAAGGAAGAACTGACAGTGGCAGAGTGTCTATGCAGATCGTATGTTCCGCCCCGGACTGTTGTATGTATTCCTACATATTTATTATAAATCTGTTCATACTATGGTTCAGAACTTGTAGGAGGTGGAATCTATGGGAACAGAAAAAATGGATACAAAACAGGAGCAGAGAAATAAGGAAAATGAAGAGATCCGCGAAATGGGGACGATGGAACTTGGAAAAAAGGGAAACCCGTATGGGATTCAGCTTCTGACGATCATCGGTGAGATTGAAGGACATGAGAATGTATCCGGAAATACAAAGGCTACAAAGTATGAACATTTGCTCCCGCGGCTTGCGGAGGCAGAAGAAAATGATGAGATCGAAGGAGTACTGATCCTTTTAAACACAATGGGCGGGGATGTAGAAGCCGGACTTGGAATTGCAGAAATGATCGCATCCCTTGGAAAACCGACCGTATCACTGGTCCTTGGAGGAAGTCATTCTATCGGAGGACCGTTGGCTGTATCTGCAGACTATTCTTTTATTGTCCCGTCAGGCACGATGATTATTCATCCGGTTCGTTCTTCTGGAATGTTCATCGGAGTGATCCAGAGTTATCGAAATATGGAGCGTACCCAGGACCGCATTACCCGCTTCATTGCGTCCCATTCTCATATCTCCCAGGAACGGATCGTGGAGCTGATGCTGGATTCAACGCAGCTCGTGAAAGATGTGGGGACAATGCTGGAGGGAGAGGAGGCTGTCAGAGAGGGAATGATCGATGAAGTGGGAGGGATTCATGAAGCGTTTCAGAAACTTCATGAACTGATCGATGAGGAGAGAAGAAAAAAGAAGCAGGAAAAACCGGATCATTTTTTTGATGACACTAAAAAAAATTGATGGTATACTAAAATAAGTATGTGAAAATAAGGGGGAATTATATGGCTGCGAAGTCAACAAAAGGAAAGAAGAATACAAAAAGTACGGCAAAGAAGACGCAGCAGAAATCCGGACAAAGTCAGAACCGGGATGAGATCAGAGGGGAGATCATCATTCTGGGACTGCTTGCAGTGTGTATCCTTCTTGTCCTCAGTAATTTTGGACTGGGTGGAATTGTAGGCAAGACGGTGTCATCGGTAGTTTTTGGCATTTTCGGATTTATGGCATATTTTCTGCCGTTTATCTTATTTGGAGCAGTTGCATTTGGAATTTCCAATAAGGGAAATTCCCATGCTTACATAAAATTAGGAGCAGTTGCTGCATTATTTCTGATCCTGTGCGGAATGATTGAGCTTTTGTTCCATCCATACGATAAAAATGCAACATTATTTTCTTATTATGTCGCATCCAGTGAGCATAAGAATGCAGGAGGTTTCGCAGGAGGCTGTCTGATCCGGTTATTTTGTCCGCTTTTTGGAAAGATCGGTGCCGGTGTGATCCTGGTTGTACTGGGAATCATCAGTATTATCCTGATCACAGAGCGTTCTCTTCTGTCTCCCATCGGACGGAAAAGCAAAGTCGCGTATGAAGAGGCAAAAAGAAAGAGACAGGAAACCGCAGTGATCCGTACGAAAGAGCGGGAAAGGAAAGAAAGAGAGCGGCAGACAGCTCAGGAGACAGAAGAGAGCGGAGCAGGAGTTCCTGGTGGAAAAGAGAAAAAGGCAAGAGGAGTTTCCTTTGCAACGACTCTTTTGCATGGGGAAGGAGAAGAGGAAGTACCGCAGGAGAGAAAAAGCAGAAGGCGGAGAAAATCTCCTGAGATCCAGGAACTGACCCCGGAAGGAGCAGTCCCTGACGGAGGGGATAGCGAAGAATCGGATCCGGGGCGGTTTGTTATTAACCGTGCAGAACCGCTTACAGCAGAAGAGACAGAGAAGACCGGAACAGAAAGATCTGCTGAAGAAGGAGTACCTGATGCAATGCAGATGCCATCTGATCCGCAGGAGATGCCGGCCAGACGGAACAGGAAAAATACGAAAGAAAATGCACAGGCAGTTGCAGCCGAGACAGCCAGTGTAGAGCAGTCTGTCAGGGCAATGGAAGAGCAGCCGCAGAAGATTTACCGCATTCCACCGATGAATCTTCTGGTAAAAGGGAAAAAGGGCGGTGGAGATTCCGATGCACATCTGCGTGCCACAGCATTAAAGCTGGAGCAGACACTTCAGAACTTTGGAGTAGGGGTTCATGTCACCAATGCAAGCTGTGGTCCGTCTGTGACCCGGTATGAGCTGCAGCCGGAACAGGGAGTAAAAGTCAGCAAGATTGTCGGGCTGGCAGATGATATCAAGCTGAATCTTGCTGTTGCTGATCTGAGGATCGAAGCTCCTATACCGGGAAAAGCTGCTGTCGGGATTGAAGTCCCGAACAGTGAAAATACAGCCGTTATGCTGAGAGATCTGTTGGAGTCCGATGAGTTCAAGAACAGCAGATCACCGATCTCCTTTGCAGTTGGAAAAGATATTGCAGGAAAAGTTGTTGTGGCAGATATTGCAAAAATGCCGCATCTCCTTGTCGCAGGAGCGACAGGTTCAGGTAAATCTGTCTGCATCAATACCCTGATCATGAGCATTATCTACAAAGCAGATCCGGAAGATGTGAAGCTGATCCTGGTAGATCCGAAAGTTGTAGAACTGAGTGTATATAACGGAATCCCGCATCTGATGATTCCGGTTGTAACTGATCCGAAAAAGGCTGCCGGGGCTTTGAACTGGGCAGTTGCCGAGATGGAAAAGCGTTATAAGCTTTTCGCTGAGTACAATGTAAGGGACCTGAAAGGATTCAATGAAAAAGTCCTGAGAGGTGAGACCGGAGAAGATGCAGAGAAAAAACTTCCACAGATCATTATCATCATTGATGAGCTTGCAGATCTGATGATGGTAGCTCCCGGAGAAGTGGAGGGGGCGATCTGTCGTCTTGCACAGTTGGCACGTGCGGCGGGGCTTCATCTGATCCTTGCGACCCAGCGTCCGTCAGTGAATGTCATCACGGGACTGATCAAGGCAAATATGCCGTCAAGAATTGCATTTTCAGTTTCATCGGGAGTGGATTCGCGTACGATCATTGATATGAACGGGGCAGAAAAGCTGCTGGGAAAAGGAGATATGCTGTTCTATCCATCCGGTTATCCAAAGCCGGTGAGGGTGCAGGGATCCTTTGTCTCTGATAAAGAAGTTCAGAAAGTTGTAGATTATCTGATTGACAAAAATGGAAGTACGGCTTACAGTAATGAACTGGAAGAACATATGATGACTGCAGATGTTCCGACATCCATTTCAGGAGTATCTGCGGAGGATACAGATGACAGGGATGTCTATTTTACAGAAGCAGGACAACTGATCATTGACAAAGACAGGGCTTCGATCGGAATGCTCCAGAGAATGTTCAAGATTGGGTTCAACCGTGCTGCAAGGATCATGGATCAGCTTGCAGAAGCAGGAGTTGTCGGTCCCGAAGAGGGGACAAAGCCGAGAAAAGTTCTTATGTCAAAAGAAGAATTTGACGCATACATAGCGGAAAATAAGTAGGAATCGTAGTTTACAGAACTTGCATGAAAGTGTGAGGATGTTATTGAAAATAAGAGGGATGAACAAGGAGGAAACAGGAATGAAGACGGATATTCAGATTGCTCAGGAAGCAGAAATGAAGCACATCAGAGAGGTGGCAGAGGGTGCAGGGATCGCAGAGGCTGAACTGGAATTTTATGGAAAGTATAAAGCAAAGCTTTCTGATGAACTCTGGGAACGGATCAAGGACCGCGAGGACGGAAAGCTGGTTCTTGTTACAGCCATTAATCCGACCCCGGCGGGAGAGGGAAAGACGACAATTTCTGTAGGTCTTGGACAGGCATTTGCAAAGCTTGGCAAAAAATCAGTGATCGCATTACGCGAACCATCTCTTGGACCATGCTTTGGAATCAAAGGAGGAGCAGCCGGTGGCGGTTATTCACAGGTGGTTCCGATGGAGGATCTGAATCTTCATTTCACGGGAGATTTTCATGCCATCACTTCTGCCAACAATTTGCTGGCAGCAATGCTTGATAATCATATCCAGCAGGGGAATGCCCTGGGGATCGATCCACGTCAGATCGTGTGGAAACGTTGCGTGGACATGAATGACCGTGTCCTGCGGAATATTGTAGTTGGTCTTGGAAGAAAGACCGACGGAATGGTAAGAGAAGATCATTTTGTTATTACAGTCGCCTCCGAGATTATGGCAATTCTCTGCCTTGCAGATGATCTTGCTGATCTTAAGAAGCGTCTGGGAAGAATTATTGTCGCTTATAATTTTAATGGAGATCCGGTGACAGCAGATGATCTGCAGGCAACCGGTGCCATGACTGCACTTTTGAAAGATGCAATCAAGCCAAATCTGATTCAGACACTGGAACATACACCGGCACTGGTCCATGGTGGACCGTTCGCCAATATCGCACATGGATGCAACAGTGTGCGTGCCACAAAGATGGCCCTGAAGCTTGGCGATATTGCAGTGACGGAGGCAGGGTTCGGTGCAGATCTTGGAGCCGAGAAGTTTTTTGATATCAAGTGCCGGATGGCAGGATTGAAGCCGGATGCAGTTGTCCTGGTCGCAACAGTACGTGCATTAAAATACAATGGCGGTGTTGCAAAGGCAGATCTTGCAGAAGAAAATTTAGATGCACTTGCAAAAGGAATTGTAAATCTTGAAAAGCATATTGAAAATATTCAGAAATATGGTGTGCCGGTTGTTGTTACGCTGAATTCTTTTGTATCAGATACGGATGCAGAGAATGCATTTATTGAAAAATTCTGTCATGACCATAACTGTGAGTTTGCACTTTCAGAAGTATGGGAAAAAGGCGGAGAAGGCGGCATCGCACTGGCTGAGAAAGTACTGGAGACGCTGGAGACAAAGGAAAGCCGTTTCCATCCACTTTACAGTGAAGAACTTTCTCTGAAAGATAAAATCCGTACGATCGCACAGGAAATCTATGGTGCAAGAGATGTGGTGTATGAACCGGCTGCGTCAAAGCAGATCGCAAAGATCGAAGAGATGGGATTCTCAGATTTCCCGGTATGTATGGCGAAGAATCAGTATTCCCTGTCAGATGATGCGAAGAAGCTTGGAAGACCGGAGAATTTTGATATCCATATCAGAGAAGTCTATGTCAGTGCCGGTGCAGGATTCGTTGTCGCTCTGACGGGTGCAGTAATGACCATGCCTGGACTGCCGAAAGTACCGGCAGCAAATGGAATTGATGTAACGGACGACGGAAAGATCACAGGTCTGTTCTAAGAATCTTCTGTCATACAGGAAAATAAAGATGTCAGGATTGTGGGAGTGCGTAGCACGAAACAATCCGTTGGCATCATTG
>ENA-OPSC01001011-OPSC01001011.1-human-gut-metagenome-genome-assembly--contig:-NODE-1011-length-13646-cov-2.387242_pt1 | contig 13646 bp, 10 predicted proteins | sample MGYA00241800_ERZ501891 | MGnify/ENA primary metagenome ERZ501891 (study PRJEB25962, sample SAMEA2042407) | human gut metagenome | biome: human gut; feature: human-associated habitat; material: faeces...
GAGCCATACCTGGACTGGAGCCGCTCTATCTTGCATGTGAGGGACGGCTTGTGATCATGGCGCCGAAAGAACAGGCACAGACGATCGTGGATGCATTGAAAGTATGTCCATATTCTAAAAATGCGGCAATTATCGGTGAAGTGACCGAAGAACAGCCTGGAAAAGTTGTGATGTTGACGGAGATTGGAACGCAGGCATTACTTCCACAGCCGGGAGGGGAATTACTGCCGCGTATCTGTTAAGCATGGAAGACAAAGCAGACACAAAGCATGAAAAAGTGAGGAAATCTATGGATACAAGAGTGGCAGTTATTTCGATTATTGTGGAGAATCCGGAAGCAATCGAGACGTTGAATCATCTGCTTCACGAGGCAGGGCAATTTATTATCGGAAGAATGGGAATTCCGTACCGGGAGAAAGGGATTAACATCATCAGCATTGCGATCGATGCACCGCAGGATATGATCAGTACATTATCCGGTAAGATCGGGCGCCTGAACGGGGTATCCACGAAGACGGCATATTCGAATATTATTACGAAAGCAGGAGAATAGAACATTCGGATATTATTTATGAGAGCAGGAGAGCAAGAATAATATGATTAAGATTGCAGTATATGGAAAAGGCGGGATCGGTAAATCAACGACGGTATCGAACGTTGCCGTGGCACTGGCAGAAAAAGGCCTGAAAGTGATGCAGATCGGCTGCGATCCGAAAGCCGATTCAACGATCGCATTAAGACACGGGGAAGCAGTACCGACGGTACTGGATCTTTTCCGGGAGAAAAAGCAGGATCTGAAATTGGAAGATATGGTGCGGACCGGATATCAGGGTGTGATCTGTGTAGAGGCAGGTGGTCCGACACCGGGACTTGGATGTGCAGGAAGAGGAATTATCACGGCATTGGAAAAATTAAAAGAGACGGGAGCATATGAAGTATATCAGCCGGATGTTGTACTTTATGATGTACTCGGAGATGTTGTATGCGGTGGATTTTCTATGCCGATGCGGAAAGGATATGCGGATAAAGTTTTTATTATTACTTCAGGAGAAAATATGGCGATCCATGCAGGAGCCAATATTGCGATGGCGGTAGAGAACTTTAAGAATCGTGGATATGCTTCCCTTGGCGGAATTATTCTGAACCGCAGGAATGTAGCGAGAGAAGAAGAAAAGGTAAATGAGCTGGCAGATGATTTTCAGACACAGGTAGTCGGAACATTGTCCCACAGCGGACTTGTGACAGAAGCAGAAGAAAAGAAAGAGACGGTTATGGAATGCTTTCCAGACAGTGAGATGGCTGAGGAATACAGAAAACTTGCGGAAGCAATCTATGAGTTGTCAAAACGACCAGAAGGATCAGCCTGTGAAAAAGCCGATGAAAAGTATACTGCCGATAAAAGACCTGGGGAGGGATTGAAATGTTAAAGAAAGCCGGAGAATCAACCGGACTGGAATTCAATTCCCCGGCACATGGAAACTGGAATATTGTCCATACAGGAATGCTTCTTCCGGAATCCATACAGATCTATGTCTGTGCAGATAACTGTATGCGGGGAGTCGTTCTGACAGCAGCCGAGATGAATGCGGCAGACAGATTTTCCTTTGTGATCGTGGAAGAAGAGGATCTTCTGAACGGCAATCTGGAAGATGTGACGATCGAAGGCGTTACAGATGTATTAAGAAAACGAAAAGATCATCCGAAAGCAGTACTGTTATTTACCGTGTGTCTGCATCATTTTCTGGGATGTGATCTGGAACGGGTGTATGAAGAACTGGAAGACAGATTCCCGGATATTTTCTTCGTCCGCTGTTATATGGATCCAATCATGCAAAAGCACGGGCTGACGCCGGATCAGAAACTTCGAAAGGCAATATATGACGGACTTAAGGTGAGAGAAGAAAATCCGAAAGCAGTGACGATTCTTGGCAGTGATTTTGCGCTGGATGAGACCAGTGATATCAGGCGTTTGTTAAAATGGAAGCATATAGAAGTAAAAGAATTGCCAGAGTGTAATTCATGGAAGTCCTATCAAGAGCTTGCAGACAGTAAAATATTCATAGCGTGCTATCCGCCTGGAAAATATGGTCTGGAATGTCAGGCAGAACGACTTAGGAAGAAAGCGTTATATCTTCCGGGAAGCTTTGATTATGAAGAAATCATCAGACAATGGAGAATGCTGGAGCAGACGGTTACGGAAAGTGTAAGAGATGCTGAGATAGTGGAAGAGGTTGAGGGTATAGAAGATACAGATATGCACATGGAGAAATCACTGGAAAGAATTACAAAAAGAGAGATTGCACTGTGTGAATCTGCTTTAGAACAAGCCAGAAAAGTGGTCGGAGATGTACCCATTATGATCGATCACACCTTTCATCCAAGACCGCTGGAACTGGCAAAGCTGTTACTGACACATGGTTTTTCTGTGACCAGAATCTATCTGGACGCGGTTAATCCGGAAGAAAAAGCCACATTTGAGTGGCTAAAGGAACAATATCCTGAACTGGAATATGAACCAACGATTCGTCCGGAGATGCGTATGAAGCCAAGAAACGAATCAGATGTACTGGCAATCGGGCAGAAAGCAGCGTGGTTTACAGGAACCAGGAATTTTGTCAATCTAGTGGAAGGTGCAGGACTGTATGGATTTGACGGAATCCGCAGAACGGCAGAATTGATGACAGAAGCCTGGCAGGAAGAAAAAGATCCAGAAGATCTGATCATTCGGAAAGGATGGGGGTGCGAAAGCTGCATATGAGACAGAGTTACAGAATTATACCGATTTACACAGCTGACGTATCTGGTGTCTGCTCTGCCCTGTATGAATTGGGCGGGATGACAGTGATGCATGATCCGTCCGGTTGTAATTCCACTTATAATACACATGATGAGATAAGATGGTATGAGCAGGACAGTATGATCTACATCTCAGGGCTGACGGAGATCGATGCTGTCATGGGGAATGATGAGAAGATGATCTGTGATATTGAACTGGCTGCAGAAGGATTAAAGCCGAAATTCATCGCACTTGCAGGATCACCGATCCCATATATGAATGGAACGGATTTTCCGGCAATCGCCAGGATGCTGGAACAAGATCTCGGAATCCCGGCATTTTCGATTCCGACAAATGGAATGCATGATTATGTATATGGTGCCGGTCTGGCTCTTGCAGAGATTGCAAAACGTATCAAAGGAAAGAAAGAAGTGACGTCAAAAAGTGTGAATCTTCTGGGAGTAACACCTTTAGATTTCGGGCCGCAGGAGCATGTAGATGCTTTAAAAAGAAATGTAGAAGAGACGGGATGGAAGGTATTGTCGACCTGGGCTATGGGAGATACACTGGAAGATCTCGGACGTGCACCGGAAGCGGAGGTTAATCTGGTGGTATCTTCTGTGGGACTTTGGGCGGCCAAAGTATTACAGGAGAGGTTCGGGACACCTTATGTGATCGGGACACCGATTGGGGGATTTATGAAGAGTCTTTTGAATGCAATAGAAGAAAAAAAGCAGGTAGCATATCTCGAAAAGGGAAGGCGCATCAGCCTGACAGGAAACAAATCGGAAAAAAGTTCAGAAAACCAGATTATATTAATCGGAGAACCGGTGATCATGGAATCTCTGGCAGTAGCGATCGAGACGGAATATCAGATATCTGTAAGAGTAATCTGTCCGATAAGGGAGAAGAAAGGATTACTTGCGGATGGAGATATTGCAGTCCGTGGAGAAGAAGAACTGGAACAGGTACTTCAGAGATCAAAGAATGTAAAAGGCATTGTAGCGGATCCATTGTATCGCCCGGTCTGTCCGGAGAATGTGGCATTTTATGAGCTGCCGCATATTGCATTTTCGGGAAGAATTTATAAAAAGAAACTGCCGGTCCTGGCAGAACTTATATAGGTGACAGATAAGTAAAACATATGTTCGAATAAATGCTTGAAGGATTTATTTGTTCATGATAGAATGTGAAATATAAATTGCCGGATATTTCTGAGTAAATGTCCGGTGCAGAGAAAGCGAGTAGAAAGGGAACAGAATGGGACATTTTTATTTTGCAAGACACGGACAGACAGTCTGGAATGTAGAGAATAAGATTTGCGGAGCAACGGATATTGAATTGACAGAACTTGGCCATCAGCAGGCAGAAGAACTGGGGCAGGCAATTCTGGAGCAGGGAATTCAGATTGATGAGATATTGTATTCACCATTGATCAGGGCAAAGGAGACCGCCAGACATGTATCCGAGGTAACCGGGATCCCGATGCGTGAAGAAATGCGCCTAAAAGAACAAAACTTTGGAAAATACGAAGGTACGCCGAGAAATGGAGAGGAATTCCAGAAGGCTAAGGCTAATTTTATTAATTCTTATGAAGGCGGCGAATCGATGCTGAAGCTTTGCCACCGAATCTATGATCTGCTCGATGATATTAAGAAAGAATCAGATCAGAAGACATATCTTCTGGTTGCACATAACGGGATCTCAAGAGCGATACAGTCTTATTTTTGTGATATGACGAATGATGAATTTGCAAGGTTCGGTATCAAGAATTGTGAGATTCGTAAGTTTGAATACGAGGAGTAAGAATGAAGAAGGATGAAAAGATGTCAATCGAAGATATGACGGTATATATGCGCATTGTGCCGGAGAGGAAAGCTTCTTATGCAGAATTTCCGGATACTATGAATGATGAAATAAAGGAATATCTCAGAAAACAGGGGATTAATGCTCTTTATACGCATCAGACGGAAATGTTTGAAAAGGCCGGACGGGGAGAGAATACAGTGATCACGACATCGACTGCCAGCGGAAAAACGCTGGCATTTCTTCTTCCTGTCCTGCAGAAGATATTGGAAGATCCACTCACAAGGGCGATTTTCGTCTATCCGACGAAAGCACTGGCGAGTGATCAGTACCGTTCATTGCAGCCGGTACTGGAATATTTCGGAGAAGGGAAGATTCAGGCAGGAGTCTATGACGGAGATACGATGCCCGCAGAGCGCAGCCGCATCAGAAAGAGTGCGAATATTATATTAACGAATCCGGAAATGTTGAACTCTGCATTTCTTCCGAATCACAGTAAGTATGGGTTTGACTTTATCTTTGCAAATCTGAGATATATTGTGATCGATGAATTACACAGTTACAGGGGCGCATTTGGTGCCCATCTTGCGAATATTTTCAGGCGGATGCACAGAATCTGCCAGTATTATCATTCAAACCCCCAGTTTTTATGCAGTTCTGCGACAATCGCCAATCCGGTAGAACTTGCAAAAAAAGTATGTGGCACTGCATTTTCTCTGATTGAGAAGGATGGATCTCCATCACCGGTCAGGGAATATAGAATTATCCAGCCGCCGGAGATCAAAGGGCATAACGACAAGGTTTATGGAAGGTATGCGGCGTCTACGGTCGCGGCAGATATGCTTCCGGATCTGGTAAAAGAGCAGAGGCATTTTATTGCATTTGGAAAATCCAGACGAACGGTAGAAGTTATTTTGAAAGAGGCAAGAGACAAGTTGGATGCGGCAGGTTTCTTAAGTCAGGCAGATAGCAGAAAAATTGCCGGATACAGAGGCGGGTACACACCTCTGGAACGAAAAGAAATTGAGCGGAAGATGATGTCCGGGGAACTGAACGGACTGGTGTCGACTAATGCACTGGAACTTGGAATTGATATCGGAAGTCTGGATACGACGGTGATCGTCGGATATCCTGGGACGCGGGCATCATTCTGGCAGCAGAGTGGCCGTGCAGGGAGAAACGGACAGACCTGTGTGAATTACCTGATTCTTGAAAATCAGCCATTTGACCAGTACATTGCAGTGGAACCGGGGTGGCTTTTTGAAGGAAAAAGTGAAAATGCGATCGTAGACCCGGATAATCTGCTGATTGAATTGGCACATATCCGTGCGGCAGCGGCAGAACTTCCACTGAGTCTGGATGATGCAGCATTGTTTCCGAGTCTTGGTGAGATCATTCCTGTTCTGATGAAAGCAGAAGAAGTAAAAAGTATGGCCGGGAGATTTGCCTGGTCGGGTCCTGCATTTCCCGCAGGGGATTACAGTCTGAGAAATATGGATAAGACGAGATTCAAATTAATTCTGGATAATGAGAATCGTGAGATTACAGAGATGGATGAGTCGCAGGCCTATCATGAATTACATCCGGGAGCAGTCTATATGCATGACGGTGCATTGTATGAGGTTCTGAAACTGGATCTGGTAAGCAGGACAGCAACGGCGAAACCATTTGAAGGAAATTATTATACAGTCCCGGCAGGAACCGAAGACATCCGGATCCTTCAGACTTTTCAGGAAAAAACAGTGGAAAGAACGAAGATACATTTCGGAGATATTAATGTAGACGAAGTGATCTCGATGTTCAAGAAATTACAGTTTCATAATCATCAGAATCTTGGGTATGTATCACTGACACAGCCGCTTCAGAAAGATTATGATACAGAAAGTACATGGATTGATATTCCGGAGGATGTGGTGCGCGTATACAGAAGTCTGCTGTTACCGAATGGGGCAGGAGAACTTGTATTGAATAATCACTTCGAAGGCCTGCAAAATGCGATAAAGAACGCGGCGATGATGGTGACGATGACGGAACGTGATGATATCAATACAGGAATGTCTAATAATGCGACCGTGCAGGGATATGTGGATTCTGGCAGCGGAGAATCAGAAGGACACGAAGTGGTGTCATTATTCATTTATGATAAGTATGAAGGTGGTCTTGGATATTCAGAGAAAATCTATGAATTGATCCCAGAGGTGATCGACCATGCGATTCAGATGGTGAAGGGATGTTCCTGTGAGGATGGCTGTCCGGCCTGTGTGGGAGACTATACATTAAGTAAGAAGATGGTGTTATGGGGACTTAGAAGCCTGAAGGAAAGACTGGAAGCCCCGGAATATGTAAAAAAGCAGGTAGAAGAAGAGCGTCCGGGTGTTCACAAACAGTATTCATTCTTTAAACTTTCGGAGAAATGGAACGAATTCTGTGAGACAGTGATTAAGAATGGAGAGAGTGGAGGCGCATTTCTGAAGACCGCAAAACGAGTAGAAATAGAGAAGCATAATCTGATATTGATCGTGGACAGTTACTTTTATGAGGACTGGCTGAAGATACCGGAGAATGCGAAAAGTATCAAAAACATATTAAAATTTCACGCAGTATGTCCACAGGATATGGAGATTGTTGTCCGTACAGAAGAGGACATGGAGCGAAAGAAAAAGACAGAAGGCAAGTTAAAACGACGATACGAAGATAAATTTTAGGTGACAGGAATGGATTTTAAGGAAGAATGGAATTGGTTGAATTCCTATCAGATGGAAGCAGTGACAGATGAAAATGATGCATGTATTGTAAATGCCAATGTAGGAAGTGGGAAGACGACCGTACTGATCGCAAAAATTTTATATTTGCATTATGAAAAGAAGATTCCGCTTGAGAAGATGGTGGTGCTGACATTTACGAATAAGGCAGCAGGAGAGATTATTGAACGTCTGAAGAAAAAAGAACCGGGACTTACGGAAGAACAGGTGCAGTTTTTTGGAACATTCCACAGTGTTGCCATGCGGATGCTGAAAAATACACTGTTACAGGCAAAAGCAGAGAATGGAGAAATAGCTCATACAGTGGAAAATAGCAGCATGGAACCGGAAGAATGGACTTCGGAGTTTGAAATTATAGATCCGGACGAGGAACAGGAACTGGCGCTTTGTCTGATTGCAGAATATAGTCTGAAAGTAAAGTATAAAAACCGTTTGAAAAAAAGACTGGAGCAGGAATATCCAAATTATAAGGCCGGAAAAGTAACCAGCCGCTATAAGGATGAACTGTTTCGGTTATATCCTCTTTTACAGAAGGAAAAGAAGAAAGAGAATAAAATGAGCTTTTCCGATCTGCTGGAAGAGGGGACAAGACTTCTGAAAATGGGGAAAAATTCTCGGCCAGAATGGATTATTGTGGATGAAGTACAGGACAGTGACCGGTCACAGCTGGAATTTCTGGAAGCATTAAAAGGACCGGAGACGAAAATCTTTGCAGTAGGAGATCCAAATCAGGTGATCTATAGTTTCCGCGGGACAACTCAGAATATGTTTTTCCTGTTAAAGAACAGGTTTCAGGCAAAAGAACTTTCACTTCCGGTTAATTACCGATCGAATGCATCCATTCTGGAGGCGGCAAACCGTTTCCTTCAATTTGGCGGAAAGATTCAAGGCAGTAATGAATGCGGGGAGAAGATTCAGATAAGGAATCATTATGATCCGTTTCAGGAAGCAATGTATCTGGCAGACAAGATCTGGACACTTCATCAGGAAGGGAAGGAATACAGGGATATTGCAGTATTTTACAGGTTGCAAAAACAGGCAGAAATCCTGGAAAAGATGTTTGCAGAACAGAATATTCCATATGAAGTATCGGTGAAAAAGTCGTGGAAAGATATTCCTGTATTGAACTGGCTTATGTATGTCTTAAGATTTGCGACGCATCCGGACGATATACAGGCGGGAATGCAGGTATTGATGGATAAAAGGTTCGGAGACAAATGCACAAAAAAGAAAGCAGAAGACATTATAAAGAATCACAAGACAGAGAAATCTGATATATATAAGAATATGATGCTGTTTTATACAGAGAAAGAAGTATTGTCAGGAGAAGATATATTTGATTCGCTTGGATTGAAAGAAGCACTGCACCCTACCTCTGCAGATTATCAGCAAGATGCAAAGCAAGTATTGGATTTTCTGAATCAGATCTGTACATATAGCAGGGAAAAGAAGCTGAATATGTCAGACGGAATCCGGGAATTCCTAAATGGGATGGCACTCGGAACAATAGAAAGTCCAGAGGATACGCAAGAGTCTGCTGAGAAGGAAGAAGCAGGCGGCAGAGTAAAACTCATGACATTACATGCATCGAAGGGGCTGGAATTTGATACGGTATTCATTATCGGAGTAAATCCGGGACTGCTGCCGATCAGATGCAGTAGCTTTGATCAGGAAGAGGAAGAACGGAGATTATTCTTTGTAGGGATCACGCGTGCAAGAAATCACCTGGAACTTTCTTATTACACGAATCCGGGAGAACCGGGGGTATTGGGCAGTTACAGTAATTATCTGAAAATGATCCCGGAGGAATTACTTGAGTGGAAAGAAATACGCAGTGATGAAGAAAAGCGGACAAATCTTAAAGAACTAACGAGAAGGGCAAAAGAAGAAATCCGAAAAGCAGAAGCACAGAAAGCAGAAAATGTTCAGGAACAAAAAACGGAATTCGAGAAAACAGAAAATGTTCAGGAACAAAAAGCGATACATCCCAAATATGGAACCGGTATTGTGACATCGGAAGACGATATGATGGTAGAAGTAGAATTTCCAAATTACGGAAAGAAACAATTTATCAAGGCATTTCAGGAGGTCGAGATGATCAGGTAACCGAGTACATTAGTTAGAAATAAAAATAAACAGAAGCATAAAAAATCCACCGTACTTAATAATTTTTTAAATACGATGGATTTTTATGATATTTCATCCAATGGACTATACCTCTTTCTTTCTTCGATTTGTTTTTTTATCATTTTTTTAATGATGTTAAATTTACGTTCCTGGTGGTTTGTCCTCCTTTTTCTTTATTAGACTCTTTTCAGTTTAGATTGTCCTCTGCATTGGACTGTACCTCTTTCTTTAGATTTTAAATAAAGATTTAACTGATTGGTGGTCCGTCCTCCTTTTCTTTTGTTGATATTATAATATCGCACGAAAGTGAAAATGTCAATAGGTAATCTGAAAAAAATGTGAAAAATAATAAAAAGACAAAATATTCTGAAAATAATATCTGCATGATTGCCGGGAATGATGTAACTGGTGTCATCATCAAAGGTAGAACGCTCAGCCACGTAATGACGGATTTTAGAGAGATCTTCATCTGTAAAGTAAGGAGCAACATGTCCGCCTAATATAACGGTATGCTCCAGAACCATATGCAGATTGTTGATCAGAATGGACAGATGTCTTAAATAATCCTTCCATCTTTCTATACAGCCGGTATCGCCGGCTGATTTTTTTTCAAAAAATTCTTCCAGGTTATCGGAATCTCCGAGAAGCGAGTTCAGGGAACAATAGCATTCCGCACATCCCTGACGTCCACAGTAGCAATCATGACCTCCGGGAATCAGTGTCATGTGTTCAAAAGTTCCGCTTTTTCCTGTAGTACCGGTAAGAAGCTGACCGTCTACGATGATGGCACCGCCCAGATGGTAATTTAATGAAATGTAGGTTACGTTTTTGATATCCGGGCTTTTCTATCGGATATTCATGAGCGTGATATTCTTGTATCCACAAGAATGATCTGTGCGATGGCGGGAACAGCAATCGTTATGTCAATTACAGCACCATTGGTCAAATTCTTCGGACATGGCAACGAAGGAAGAGGATATCTGATCACAATGACAATTTATGGTATTGCAGCAATGTGCATTTTCTTCCTCACATTTGCAATGCAGCCAGATGTGATCGATTATTCTGAATATAAGAAAAATGCAAGTGTAGCGGGACTGATCGCTGCATTCCAGGGATTTTTCGTAGTGTGCTGATCGCAGTTCTGACATATTTTTATAAATTGGATAGTATCCGTGGTGAGATGACGGAGGAACTGGAAAAACGTAGATAAATTATGCATAAAAACCTGGACAAAAAAATCAACTTTTTGGTGAATCTTTATCTGCTGTAGGTGTTATAATACGACTGTAACAAAGGAAACCTACTTAACAAAACCTCTTTGTAGCGTTGAAACCGCAAAGCGAAGGCTGCTAAGCATCAGATTTTTGGAGGAAAAGATAAATGAATACTTTAAAAGCTGAAAAAAGAAGCATGGACATCAAAGCAAAGAAATTAAGAAGAGAAGGTTACGTTACTGGTAATGTCTTCGGAAGAGAGATGAAAGAGTCTGTTCCGGTTAAGATGGAAAAAGCAGCTGTTGACCGTTTACTTAAGGCTTGCCACAAAGGTAGTCAGGTAATGCTGGACATCGAAGGTGAGAAGATGAATGTTCTGATTAAAGATGTCGAGTTTAACCCATTAAAAGGTCAGGTAGATGAGATAGACTTCCAGGCACTTGTAAGTAATGAAAAAGTACATTCTGTAGCAGAGATCGTTCTGGTCGGACATGAGAAAGATGCAGGTGGTGTACTGGAGCAGTTACTGGAAGAAGTACAGTTCAAGGCATATCCGTCAGCATTGGTTGACAAGGTAGAAGTTGATGTAAGTAACATGAAAGTCGGAGATTCTATCAAGGTAAAAGATCTTACACTTTCAAGTGACAAAGATGTAGATGTCATGACTGATCCTGAGACTACAGTTGTTACATTGCAGTATGTACACAACAGTGAGGCGGATGATGATGCCGATGAGGAAGCCGCAGAAGCAACAGAATAAACAAAAGATAAAATTTATAAAAATACGGAAAAACCCGGATATCGAAGTATAGATGTCCGGGTTTTTTTGCTATACTACATTATATATAGAACCGCGGACAGAGTAGAATTGCGGATTGTGTATAGAAATAAGAGTAAGAAAACATGATGAAAATGAGGTAATCTTATGGCAAAAGAGCAGCTTGCAGTAATAGAGATGGTAACCAATATGATTCTGGGAAAAACAGAAGGAATCAGCAAGGTGGATTTTGTACCTCAGAAAACAAGGTGTCCGGAACCGGAAAATGGAATGCATATGCATGATAAAGTACCGGTAATACAGGATCAGGATATAGAAAAAACGAAAAATCAGCAACAGATATTTCCAAGAAAGACTCCGGAAAGCCAGGGGATAGTCTCAGATCATCTGAGATACCTGATACAGGAACTGGCAGATTCACCGAATACAGATATGCATCATTTTATGGTGCTGCGTCATGGAAATGTGATCTGTGAGGCAGACTTTGCGCCGTACAGAAAAGGAATCTGGCATATCACACATTCGATGTGCAAAAGTATCACCGGAATGGCAGTCGGTTTTCTGGTAGAAGAGGGAAAACTGGAATTGTCAGAAAACATTTATAAAATATTTTCTGATAAAGGAAGTACCTGGGTGAAAATGTTCCGGCCGGAGGTTACAGTAGAGAATCTGCTGACAATGACAAGCGGTGTGACATTTAATGAATCAGGAATTGTGTCCGGAAATGACTGGCTGGAAAGTTATCTGAATGCTTCGGTGGCGGAAAAGCCAGGGACAAAATTCCAGTATAACAGTCTGAATTCATATGTGCTTTCTGCGATCATAACAGAACGGACCGGAATGCCGATGGATGAATATCTGAAGCCGAGACTGTTCGAGCCATTGGGGATCACGGATTATCTGTGGGAGAAATGTCCGAGAGGAATTACGAAAGGCGGCTGGGGACTTTTCATGCATACAGAGGATATGGCGAAGCTTGGACAGCTATATCTGAATAAGGGGAAATGGAATGGAAAACAGATCATTCCGGAAAGCTGGGCAGAGGCGTCTGTTACGAAAAAAGTAGATAGTATAGAAGGTACTTACGGATACGGATATCAGCTCTGGATGGAAGAACGTCCGGGAAGCTTTGAATATAATGGAATGCTTGGGCAGAATGTGCTGATCTATCCGGACGTTGATATGGTGATCGTAACGAATGCGGGAAATGAAGAACTATTCCAGGACAATGTGATGCTGAATATTATAAGAAAATATTTCCCGGTAGATTGGATGCCAAAAGAGACACTTCCGGAGAATCCAATTGCGTATGCAAAGCTGCAGGAACTGACCGAAAGGCTGGCTGGAAAAAGACTAAAGAATGATCAATATTATAACAGTCCCCTTATAATCGGAAAAGGCGGTTGGAAGAAGAATTCCTCAAAATATAGAGTCCGCGAAAGACAGACCGAAATAGAAAAAGTACAAAATCAACAGATTCATTTACTGACAGATCTGTTGGATGGTACATGTTATGAGATGGAACAGGCAAGTGTCGGACTTTTTCCGCTGGTTATGCAGGTCATGCACAACAATATGACGGATGGTATATCGAAGATCAATTTCTATAAAAGGAGAACGAAAGAATTGCAGCAGACTCTGATCCTCTGCTTTCAGGAGGGCGAAGAGTCTATAGAACTGGAAATGGGTTGGAATCAATATATAGAAAATAAACTGAGCATTCATGGAGAAACATATCTGGTTGCGGTGAAGGGAGAACTCTCTTCTGATGTGGATGACAATCCGGTTCTGAAAGTGGAAATAGTGTATCTGGAAGAAGCGATGAGGCGGAAGTTATATGTGACATTTGTTAAGGATACATCAGCATCAAAATTAATAACACCGGAATATATAGAAATAAAATGGTACGAATCACCCGGTAAGGCTCTGATCATGGAAGGAATGGAATCCATCACGACAGAAGTTACTAAGCATCCGATCTATTCCCGTATCAGGGAGAATGGAGGTATTGATCTGCTCCATCGCCTGATGGAACAGACGATAGAGCCGGTGATTAAAGGTAGAATCATAGATTCGTCCGAAGAAGCACAGCAAGATACAGAAGTACAGCATCCTGAAATTTCCGGGGATTAAGGCCGGTTATTTTATGAATACGGTTTAACTTATATTGAAGTGTATTT